>Ga0116155_10001086_pt1 | contig 19955 bp, 17 predicted proteins | sample AD_UKC032_MetaG_FD_89890 | JGI IMG/M metagenome (GOLD analysis project Ga0116155, IMG submission 89890) | Active sludge microbial communities of municipal wastewater-treating anaerobic digesters from USA - AD_UKC032_MetaG | ecosystem: Engineered > Bioreactor > Anaerobic > Digestate | place: USA...
AGAAGATGCTGTATTCTTCCCAAATACAGAAAAGTATTTTAATCAAACAGAATTGGATGCCATGTTAAACACGTTTTATGAATTCGATCGTCATATGATTCATGAAAAATACCAAAATGTTTACCAGGTCATAAGCCGCTGATAGAGGGGTAGCCAAAGTTAAACACATACTGCATCAACAGTTTTTTTCCCTGCACTATACCAGATTGAAAAACTATTCTTAAAAGCCAGGCCTAGCAAAACACCTGGCACAATTAATCCTTAAATATTTGAAATTAAGACATTTTATTTATATTTTATAAAATTCTTGACAACATTATAACTTGTAAGATAAACACTTCATCAATATGAATGAATGTTCATTCATATAATAAGGCTGATTGATGAATAAATCGGATAAACGTTCTGTCATCTTGCAGGTGGCCCTTGAACTGATTGCCGAACGGGGTTTTCACGATGCTCCCATGTCCGAAATTGCCGGCAAAGCCCATGTCGCCGCCGGTACAATCTATCGGTATTTCGAAAATAAGGACGTGCTCATCAACGAGATGTTTCAGGAAATTGAAGACAAACTTCTGGAGGCCGTTCTGAGAAATTACCCGGAGGGGAAACCGATCCAAGAACAGTTTTCCCATTTATTCAGCCAGCTTTTCCGGTATTTGTTAACACACCCGATACATTTCCGCTACATGGAGCAGTTTTTCAACTCACCTTATGGAATCTCCAAACGCCGCGACAAGCTTTTGGACAAGAACATAACTTCCGGCAAACGCGATACACTGGTCGAAATATTCAATGAAGGAATTTCTCAACAGATTATAAAAGATTTGCCTTTCATTGTGCTTTCATCGCTGGCGATCGGGCCCATGCTCAATGTGATACGTGACCATACTCTGGGTTTTGTGGTCCTGGATGAATCACTGATCCGCCGCATTACAGAAGCCTGCTGGGATGCAATCAAGCGGTAATGCCAGGCATTACGGTAAATAATTGAATTTCTAACTACACAAGGAACAAACATCCATTTGGATCTTTAAAATTAATCAGAGGTGTTAAATGAATAAAACTTACAGAGTCGGTTTAATAGCAGCCGCAGTTATTCTGGCCACAGGATTGATGCTCGGAGGGTGTAATCAACAGAACGCGGCCGGCCCACCTCCCTTGCCCGAAGTTGCCGTTGTAACGATAGGGCCAAAGCCGGTAACATTGACCACTGAATTGCCGGGCCGAACAGCAGCCTATTTAATCGCCGAAGTGCGTCCTCAAGTAAGTGGTATTATCCAAAAGAGACTGTTCACGGAAGGCGCTGATGTCCGTTCCGGTCAGGTTCTTTTCCAAATCGATCCCGCCCTCTATCAGGCGTCACTTGCCCGGTCGGAGGCGCAGCTCACCACTCTTCAACTCAAGGAGAAAAGACTCAAGGAACTGCTTTCTGACAAAGCAGTCAGCCAGCAGGATTACGACGATACATCAGCCGCGTTGAAGTCGGTTCAGGCAGAGGTGCAGGCGGCACGGATCAACCTGAAATATACGACTATTACCGCACCTATCTCGGGCCGCATCGGGAAATCCAGCATTACAGTTGGAGCACTGGTAACGGCCCACCAGCCTGTGGCGTTGGCCACCATTCAGCAGATGAATCCCATGTACGTGGATGTTACCCAGTCCACCACCGATATTCTGCGCCTGCAGCGCCAGCTGGCGAAAGGGCAGATCGATCAAAACGGCAAAAATCAGAAGAAGGTCGAACTTCTTCTGGTTGACGGGTCAATGTATCCCTTGAAAGGAAACCTGCAATTCCGGGATGTCAGCGTCGATCCGACCACCGGGTCGGTCGTTTTGCGCATCGTGTTCCCCAATCCCAGAGGCATCCTGCTTCCGGGCATGTATGTCCGTACGGTGGTTCAGGAAGGGATCCAGAAAAACGCCATTATGGTTCCCCAGCAGGCCGTCTCACGCGATTCCAAGGGAAATCCCAAGACGCTCATTGTGGATACCGAAGGCAAGGTCCAGCAGCGGCAGCTTACGCTGGAACGGGCCGTCGGCAATGACTGGCTGGTCTTATCCGGTCTACAAGCAGGAGAACGGGTCATTGTCGAAGGAATATTGAAGGTCAAACCGGGCATGACTGTAAAAGCCGTGCCTTTCAGTCAGAGCGGGAAAACATCTGAAAAAAAGCAAGACGCGGTTCCGGCCGCAAAAGCCAATTAACGGAGGCCGCTGATGCTGTCAAAATTCTTCCTGGATCGTCCGGTTTTTGCCTGGGTCATCGCCATCGTTATTATGGCGGTGGGCGTGATTGCGATTTATAACCTGCCGATTTCCCAGTATCCCCAAATGGCCCCGCCCACCATCGCCGTTTCAGCATCCTACCCGGGAGCGTCATCGGAAACGGTGGAAAACAGTGTGACACAGGTCATTGAACAGAAAATGACCGGACTGGACAATCTGATTTATATGTCGGCCTCCAGCGATTCGGCCGGCGGATCGCGTCTGGAACTGACGTTCGCTCCGGGAACGGATCCCGACATCGCATGGTCCAAGGTGCAAAACAAAGTACAGTCCGCCATGTCAAGCCTGCCCGACGTCGTGGAAAGCCAGGGTGTGCAGGTCAGCAAGTCGACGCGCAATTATCTGATGTTCGTGGGTCTCATTTCCGAAGACGGCTCGATGGACGGAACGGACCTGCGCGACTACGCCAAGTCAAATCTGGAAAAGATTCTGGCGCGCGTGCCCGGTGTGGGCGAGGTGGAAGTTTTCGGCGGCGGTTACGCGATGCGCGTCTGGCTTAATCCCGACAAATTAACGGATTACCATCTCACGGTTGACGATGTGCTGACGTCGCTCAAATCGTACAACGTGGAAGTGTCAGCCGGACAGTTCGGCGGCGCACCCGCCGTGGAAGGCCAGCGCTTGAACGCCTCCATTGTCGTTCAGAATATGCTTTCCACGCCGGAAGAATTTGCCAGAATACCGCTGCGTACCAATCCGGACGGATCCATCGTGCGTGTCCGTGATGTGGGCCGCTGCGAGCTGGGCACCGAAATCTACGATATTCAGGTTGCAAACAACGGGAGGCCGGCGGCGGGGATCGCCATCCGCCAGAGCCCGGACGCCAATGCCCTGGACACGGCCGACGCCGTCAAGGCGAAAATGGCGGAGATGAGCCGTTTTTTCCCCGCCGGCATGAAAGTCGTTTATCCCAACGACACGACGACGTTCATCAAAGTGTCCATCAATGAAGTAATCAAGACGCTCGTCATCGCCATTGTGCTGGTCTTTTTAGTCATGTGGCTGTTTTTGGGGAATATTCGGGCTACGCTCATTCCCACGATCGCCGTGCCGGTGGTTCTTCTGGGAACATTTGCCATCCTGGGGCTTTTTGGATTTACCATTAACATGCTGACCATGTTTGCCATGGTGCTCGCCATCGGCCTTTTGGTCGATGACGCCATTGTGGTCGTCGAAAACGTGGAGCGGATCATGGCCGAGGAAGGTCTCCTCCCCAAGAAAGCCACGGCCAAGTCCATGGAGCAGATCACCAGCGCGCTCGTGGGCATCGGACTGGTGCTGGCCGCCGTGTTCGGCCCCATGGCGTTCTTTCCCGGATCGACGGGTGTGATTTACCGCCAGTTTTCCATTACCATCATTTCCGCCATGCTTCTTTCGGTGGTTGTGGCGTTGATTCTGACACCCGTGTTGTGCGCCGGATTACTCAAACCAGTGAAAGCCGGACATGAGCCGGCGGAAAACGCCATCTTTTTTTTAAAACCTTTTTTCCTGTGGTTTGACCGTTTGTTTTTCAGCCTTCGGAACCGTTACGTGGGGATGGTCGGCCATTCGCTTTCTCGAAAAAAACGCTACCTGATTGTCTTCCTCGTGATCATTACGGTCATGGGGGCGCTGTGGATCAGGATGCCCAAAGGCTATCTGCCGGATGAAGACCAGGGATTCCTCCTGGCCCAGGTCATCATGCCCACGGGAGCGACCCTGGAGCAGACGGGAGAAATCACGAAGCAAATTGAAAAATATTTTCGGGAAAATGAAAAGGAAGCGGTGGAGATGGTCATGACCATAACCGGCATCGGTTTTTCCGGGCGGGCGCAAAACAACGGGATGGTCTGGATCCGTCTCAAGGACTGGCATCTGCGCGACCGGGCCGACCTGAAAGCCAAGGCCATCGCCGGACGGGCCACAGGGGCTTTTTCCGGCATCCGCAACGCGATGGTCTTCACCTTCCAGCCGCCGGCGGTTCCCGAACTGGGCATGTCCATCGGATTCGACTTTCAGTTCCTGGACCGTGGCGGGCTCGGACACCAGGCTCTGATGGACGGTCAAAACCAGCTTCTGGGACTGGCCGCCCAGGATCCGAGGGTCATGAAAGTCCGTCCCAACAGCATGGCGGACGTTCCTGAATACCGCGTTGACGTCGACTGGGAGAAAGCGGGCGCTTTGGGTGTCCCCATATCATCCATCCATCGAACGTTGTCGGCGGCTTTCGGCAGCGCTTATGTCAACGACTTCGTCCAGGGCGGCCGCGTCAAACGTGTTTTCATTCAGGCGGACGCCCCCTACCGCATGTTGCCAAAGGACCTGGAAAAAATTTACGTCCGCAACACACAAGGCAAAATGGTCCCCTTTTCGTCATTTGCCTCAGGCCGCTGGACGTCCGGACCTCCGAGGCTGACCCGGTTCAACGGCTTTCCTTCCATCAACATCTGGGGGGAACCCGCGCCGGGTAAAAGTTCGGGCGAGGCCATGCAAGCCATGGAAGACGCGATGGGAAAACTTCCCGGCGGTTTCGGTTTTGACTGGAGCGGGCTTTCCTATCAGGAGCGGATGGCCAGCTCTCAGGCGCCTCTTTTGTACGCCTTTTCCATTTTCGTGATTTTCCTTTGTCTGGCCGCGCTCTATGAAAGCTGGACGATTCCCATCGCCATTCTGCTGGTCCTGCCGCTGGGCGTCATCGGCGGCGTCATCTCCTCAAGTATGAGAGGACTGGCCAATGACGTCTATTTCCAGATCGGCTTACTCACCACGCTGGGGATTGCCACCAAGAATGCCATTCTGATCGCCCAGTTCGCCAAGAGCGGCGTTGAGGAAAGAGGCATGGGGCTCATCGAAGCCACGATTGAGGGGGCAAAGCTCAGATTCCGCCCGATTCTCATGACATCGCTCGCCTTCGGTTTCGGGGTTCTTCCCCTGGCACTCACCACCGGCGCGGGCGCGGGTGCTCAGAACGCCATCGGCACCAGCGTGCTGGGGGGAATGATCACCGCCACCATTCTGGTGCTTATTTTTGCACCGCTGTTTTTCGTACTGATCGAAAAGACCTTCGGCAGACGACAGAGGCGGAAAGTAGACGGCACCGAAGACAAAAACTCTTTCTTCCATACGGTGATCGAAAATTTTTTTGGCAAACGGCAGAAGCAGAAACCAGCCGAAAACGACACCGCCGATCCATCAGAGGTCAAATGATATGAACAGAAAATTTTTACTCCTAACGGTTGTCATGGTCTTCCTGCTTTGCGGGTGCACACTTGCCCCGAAATATTCGCGTCCGGATGCTCCAGTCCCGGCCCAATGGCCAACCGGCGCGGCTTATGATGAAACAAAGTCTGACCCATCCGCAAAAAGTGCAGTGGAGTTGTCATGGCGGGAATTCATCACGGATCAACGCCTCCGGGAAGTCATCGAAACGACCCTGAAGAACAATCGCGATTTACGGGTGGCGGCTCTGAATGTGGAAAGAGCGAAGGCGATGTATAGTATCGGACGAGCGACACTTTTACCTTCGGTCAATGCCGACGGACTCTGGTATAAAGAGCGGGTTCCTGATGATCTTTCAGCCAGTGGCAGTGCCTATACCGCTGAACGATACAGTGTCAATCTCGGTATCACTTCCTGGGAAATCGACTTTTTTGGCCGCATCCGCAGTTTAAAAGACAAGGCGCTGGAAGAATACTTGGCCACGGATCAGGCTCTGCGTAGCACACAGATTCTGCTCGTATCCACGGTAGCTCAGGCGTATCTGGCCCTCGCCGCGGACCGGGAGGCTCTCCAACTCGTTTCGAAGACGCTTACGGCACAGGAAGCCTCCTACAACCTGATCCGGAAGCGTCATAACGTCGGCATGATATCCGAGCTGGATCTCCGTCGGGTCCAAAGTCAGGTGGATATGGCCAGAAGGGACGTTGCCCGTTATATGCAACAGGTCGCACAGGATGAAAACGGTTTGAATCTTCTGGTTGCCTCTCCCATCCATCAAGAGCTGATTCCCCGGGATTTGGAAAGCATCAGCGCGCCCAGAGAGATATTCCCGGGACTCTCCTCAGAACCACTCCTCAACCGGCCGGACGTGCTGGAGGCGGAACACCGGCTCAAAGCAGCCAACGCTAATATCGGCGCTGCCCGTGCGGCTTTCTTCCCTCGGATCGCTCTCACAACCTCTGTGGGAACCGCCAGTGCCGATCTTTCCGGACTTTTCAAATCCGGCTCGGGCGTGTGGACTTTTGCTCCACAGATCGTTATGCCGATTTTTGACGCCCGAACATGGTTTGCATACGACGTCACTAAAATAGAAAAGGAAATGTCTATCGCCCAGTACGAAAAGGCCATCCAGACAGCCTTCCGGGAAGTGGCCGATGCCCTTGCTGTGAAAGGTACAATCAACCAGCAGATCGCTGCGCAACAATCACTGGTTGATGCTCTGGCGATCACGTACCGCCTCTCCGAGGCCCGTTATACAAAGGGAGTTGACAGTTACCTCTCTGTTCTGGACGCACAGCGTCAGTTCTACGGTGCAGAGCAGATTTTGATCCTGTTGCGTCTCGCCCGGATGAACAATACTATAGAACTTTACAAAACACTGGGGGGTGGCGGTCAATAAATTCATCTTTTGAACAGCCCGTCTTCTCATGTAACTTGGTATAAAAAGGATTACACGCTATGAAACTAAGATCTTGGCCTGTAATGGCGCTGATTTTCCTGCTTCTTTGCCTGCCTTTGCCATCCATTGCCGGAGATCAAAACGCAAGAGAAGCGAACACCCTGACCTTTTATCTTGAGAATGATACCATCTTCGACACGGACCGCTATTACACCAATGGAATGAAGATCTCCTGGATTTCCCGGGATCTGTCGAAGTATCGCGATCTAGTGACGTCGCCTTTCATCCATGGGATGATTGAACGATTGCCGTTGATCAACGATCCGGAAGACCAGCACACTGTTTCTGTATCCTTTGGGCAGAACATGTACACGCCGGAGGACAAGGAGCGGACCGATCTGATCGTTGATGACCGGCCCTATGCGGGAATTACCTATCTTGGACTGGGACTCCACAGCAGAAACCTGCACCGAATGGACACATTGGAATTGGATGTCGGCATCGTTGGATCCCATTCTTATGCGGAGGATTGCCAGGGTGAGTTTCATAAATGGCTTGGCGTTCGGATAGCCAATGGTTGGGAACATCAGCTCCACGACGAACCCATCGTCAACCTGTACTATGAGCGTAAGTGGAAAACTCTGCAAATCAGAAGTTCAGAAGGGTTTGGATTTGACTGCATTCCTCATGTGGGTCTGGCCGCAGGCAATGCCTATACGGGGGCCAATCTAGGCGGCCAGGTTCGTTTCGGTTGGAACATCCCGAATGATTTTGGGACGTTTCTTATCCGGCCCGGGTCAGACAGCAGCTCCCCCCTCGATGACACCGATCCGCGCTTCTTTAGTCTGTTTCGCCGAGTAGGCGTACATCTTTTCTTTGGCGTTGACGGAAAAGCTGTGGCAAGGGATATTCTGCTTGACGGCAACACTTTCCGGGACAGTCACAGCGTGGACAAAGAACCTTTCGTCGCTGATTTTATCGGTGGCGTTGGGGTCATCATTCACCGCATCAAAATCACCTATTCCCATGTGTACCGAACAAAAGAATTTGAAACGCAAAAGGATGAACAGCACTTCGGAGCGATTGCCGCTTCGTTCACGTTTTAATTCCAAGAGCATACCCGCTCGCCTCATGGCATGGCGTTATTGCTGATTACTGCCTGCCTACCGCCCGGCTGACTCATATGAAAAATAGATATTATCATATAAAATATCAGGGGTTTCCGCCATTGTCACTTCAGACTTTTTCCTTGAGTCACACAAAGGAGGAGAATCTATTTTTTCACCGGCATCGGTTGCACCCATTTTTTATTGTCGCAGTCGTAATACCATTTGTCGGGAAATCCACGACGACGGATGAACTTGGGGTCATCCGCCCAGTGCAGCAAGTCTTTATAGGCCTCATGAATTTTACGAAAAGTGGCGGCCTTGCCGCCTACATCAGGGTGATGAATTTTGACTTGCCGACGGTAAGCGTTTTTGATTATCTTAACCAACTCGCGGGAGTCTAGATCAGCTTTCGCAATATCGAGGCAAATTAAATTTTCCGGCTTTACGGTTGGAACTTTAATTAATCGTGGACGTTTAAACCCTTCAGCAATAGCCAATCGTTCGGCCAATTCCAGGACACATCGTGAAGCCAGATAATTTTTTGCCGTTCTTTTTTCTTCTTTCCACCAGGCATTGCCGAGGACATTGGTCATCTTACCGAAATCTTCCGCTGGCTTAATACCCTCCGTACGTAAGGCTGCATAACGGAATATCTCACGGATGCCATGGGGAACAATATCCAGAATGATCTGTGTATCTGTAAAATAAAATGTCGCGTAACGCACGTTTAAGGCCTGCAATAAACCGCTCCGCGTGGTGAGCTTCTGACGCAGGTGTTGCCGGCATTTGACAGAGCAATAGCGCCGCTTCCCGATATTTTCCATCGTACCACAGGACAGACAGGCGTTTTGATTTGGATGTTTCGCGTATGATTTGCTTTTGATTAACATAATAAAATGAAAAACAGCCGGTTCATGTCCCCTTATGGAACTGGCTGTTTATTCCGTTCTCTAAAATTATCTATTTTATTGCAGTCAAATACCCCTTGGCCAGTGCCTTGTTGACATGCAGAACACCCTTATTCATATCCTTGAGCGGATAATCAGCAGTGATCAAAGGCAGAGCATCTGCCTCGGCCTGGGTTTTGATGACCGAGCCGACAGGCACAAAACGTCCATCAGGCACTTTGACGCCCATCAAAATAACGCCCGGCTCGATAACACAATTTTTCCCGACAATGGATTTAAACACCAGCACTTTCATGCCAACAAAGGTATCATCCATAACCACAGCCGGTCCGTGAATCTGCACCTGATGGGCTAGCGATACACGGTTCCCCACATAGACCGCGTATTTCTTTCCGCTGACTTCGACCTGATTCTTTTCCACCGGCTTACCGTCCAGCTCGGTCTCTAAGGCATGGATAACCACACCGTCCTGAACATTGGTATCATCGCCGACATGAAGCGGTTGACCTTCGTCGCCGCGCACGCATGCCGTGGGAGCGACCATCACATTGTTTCCCAGAATCACATTGCCGATCACGGCCGCAAGCGGATGAACAAAAGTACCCGATCCGATCACCGGCTCGGACACTTTTGCGCTAAAATCCGTTTTGACGTTTTTTTCAATCATCTGTTTACCTCCGATTTTTATTATGTTCCATGTGGTTCAAGTCTAAAGGTTGAAACCGTTCAGTTTCTCTTATTTCTTTCCCGTTCCAGCAAATTCCGCCATACTTCGGCCACTTTTTTTTCTGTTTCGTGAATAGCGCATTGATTATCGATCACAATATCCGCAAGGAGAATCTTCTCACGAATCGGCATCTGGCAATTTAATCGCAGCTCCGCGTCCTCGCGGCAAACAGCATTACGGACCATCAGGCGGCTGATTTGCTCTTCCGGTTCAATGATGACCAGAATGGTCAGATCAAAAAGATGCTGCATCCGGGCCTCAAACAACAAGGGAACATCGGCAAAAATGAGGGCATGCGGGTTTTGCGTTTTAATGGTTTCCAAACGGACAAGCCACTCTTCAAAAACACGCGGATGAACAATTTCATTGAGCTTCCGAAGTTTTTCCGAATGATTGAAAACAACCGCTGCCAGTTTATTGCGATCGATTTTCCGATCCGGCAGCAAAATCTCGGAGCCAAAGCAGTTAACAATATCGTGCCAGGCAGGCTGTCCAGGCTCTTGCACTTCGTGAGCTAGTTTGTCAAAATCAATCAGATGACCGCCCTGACGCACAAACATTTGCGCTACGGTCGATTTTCCGCAGGCGATGCCGCCCGTTAAGCCGACATTCAACATGATTTATTTCTTATTGAGTTCATAAATGATACGCAGACCGTCCAACGTCAACATCTCTTCAATTTTATCAATGCTCTTGGCTTCCTGCGCGACAACCCGCGCCAATCCTCCAGTTGCAATGACGAACGGATTGGTTTTAACTTCCGCCTTCATCCGGTTAACAATACCGTCCACCAGCCCCGCGTAACCGAACATGATCCCTGCCTGAATGGCGCTTACGGTGTCCTTGGTGATGATGGTCTTCGGCTTTCCGAATTCGACACGTGGTAGCTTAGACGCGCGCGCAAAAAGTGCTTCGCTGGAAATCACAATACCTGGAGCGATGCAGCCACCCATGTATTCACCTTTGGGCGAGACATAATCAAAAGTAGTTGCAGTGCCAAAATCAACAATGATGGATTCTTTGCGATACTTATCGTAAGCGGCCACCGCATTGACAATTCTGTCTGCGCCGACTTCTTTGGGATTATCATAAAAAATCGGCATACCCGTTTTAATTCCTGGACCTACAATCAGAGGCTTGATGCTAAAATACTTGACACAGAGAGGCTCCAGGATATTGAGCATTGGAGGCACAACACAGGAAATAATAATCGCCGTAACGGCTTTAATCTCCTTGGCTTTCATGCGGATGGATTGGTATAAATTATAAATAAGCACACCATATTCATCGATGGTATGATCAATCTCTGTTCGGATTCGCCAATCATGCATTAATTGGCCATCATCAAAAAGTCCCAGCACGGTGTTTGTGTTACCTACATCAATGACTAAAAGCATAAATATTTACCTCTTTAATATTGTCGCATCTCCCGCTGACACTTTCACTGTTTCATTTCCGGACGTCAGAAGGATCAGTGAACCATCCTCATCAAGACCAATGGCCTCGCCGCTGATCACTTCTTCCCGAAACATGACCGAAACCGACTTACCGATCATCGATGACAGACTCAGCCATTTTTCTCTGATCCGTCCGAACCCGTTTTGCTGGAGTTGCTTATACCATTTTGTCAGATTTTCATACAGGCTAATTATCAATTCCGGACGTGATATTTCGAGGCCGGTCTCCATAGCCATCGATGTAGCGATCGCTTGAATATCCTCAGGAAATTGTTCATAGTTCATGTTGACGTTAACGCCGATGCCGACAATAACAAAATCAATAGCGCTTTTGGACATTTTCATTTGCGCCAAAATTCCGCAGACCTTTTTCGCTCCGATCAGTACGTCATTGGGCCATTTGAGATATACTCTGCCCGGACAATATAGGTTGAGGGTTTCGGCCACCGCCACGCCGGCAGCTATAGAAATCTGTGGTGCGCTCGACGGTTCAAATGTTGGACGCAAGATAATGGATGCGTAGATATTGGTGCCGGCCGGCGAATGCCAGACGCGTTGCATTCTTCCTTTACCCGCGCTCTGGCTTTCCGCAATCAGTAACGTTCCTTCCGGCGCGCCGCCCATACCCAGACGAAAAGCCTCATCATTCGTCGAACCGATTTCTTTGTAATAATGAAGTTGGTTGCCCATGAATTTTCCGGCCAGGCTTTGTTTAAAGGATACTTGATTGTTGTTCATAGCGTTTACGTCACACTTCACAAGGTGCTCGTTATAAACTGCGCTTAACGCTCCCGGCAGAAGTGTTCAGGCTGTGATCTTTAGAGAAATATCCGCGGCGCGGACGGAATGGGTGAGTTCACCTACAGAAATCAAATCGACACCTGTCGCGGCAATTTCGGCAACCCGTTGCAGAGTGACATTACCCGATGCTTCCAGCAGCGCACGGCCGGCAACATAATCGACGGCTTTCTTCATGGCTTCAATCGTCATATTATCCAGCATGATGATATCCACACCACATGCTAAGGCTTCTTTGACTTCTTTTATATTCTTGGTTTCAACTTCGATTTTAAAGGTGTGAGGCAAATGCTTTCTTTGCGCTTTCACCGCAGCGGTAATGCCGCCAGCGGCTTCAATATGATTATCCTTGATGAGCACGCCGTCATACAGGCCCGTGCGGTGATTGGCGCCGCCACCAATGCGCACGGCTATCTTGTCCAACACGCGCAAGCCCGGGACGGTCTTACGCGTGTCGAGAATTTTAGCTTTGCTGCTGCGCACGGCTTCTACGTATCTCATGGTCAGCGTGGCAATCCCACACATGCGTTGAAACAGATTCAACGCGACACGTTCCGCCGGTAAGATATTCGAAAGCTTGCCGGCGACTTCAGCAATGACGTCGCCTTTCTTTGCCCGATGGCCGTCTTCGATCATCTTTTTAACTTTGATGCTTTTATCCAGACAATGAAATGTTTCTTCGAAAACATCAATGCCGGCAATGATAAAATCGTTTTTGGCGATCGCACGCGCCCTGCCCTGCTTTTTCGGGTTGACGGTGGCCTGTGTGGTGATGTCGCCTGTGCCGATATCCTCTGATAAAGCGGCTTCAATGATGTCTCTGATCTGTTTTTTCATCACGCCGTAATCTCTTTGAGTTTCTTCATTGCACCTTCCAGGGCGGCGAATTTCTCTTGGAAACCTTTTAATTTCTCTTCTTCCTTTTGAATAATTTCGGGAGCAGCCTTCGTGCGGAAATCGCTGTTCGCGAGTTTCTTTGAGGATTGCTGGAGATCCTTTTCCACTTTCGCCAACTCTTTTCCCAAACGCGATTTTTCTCCCGCGATATCAACGATACCGTCCAGGGGAACGAAAATCTTTGTCGTACCAACCACGCCGGTCGCCACGCCTTTGGGCTCGACCAGATTCACTTCGACAGACAAGGATTCCAAATTGGCCAGATTCAGTATATAGCCTCCGCCGGCATCGATGGCCTTTTTACTCTGTTCGTCCGCTAAGGAAATTAAAACCTTAAGCTTCAGAGACGGCGGAATCCTCATTTCACCGCGGATATTGCGAATGGAGGTGATGATCTGCATGAGTATCTCCATTTCTTTTTGTGCCGCTTTTTCATGCCACGCCTCCTGAACAACCGGGAATTTGCTGACCATGATGGAATTCTCTTCGCTTGCATGCAGCGTCTGCCAGAGTTCCTCGGTTACAAACGGCATGAAGGGATGGAGCAGTTGCAGCATGATGCCGAAAACCTTTTTCATCGTCCGCTGGGTCACCTGCTTTTGTTCGGGGCTGATCTTGCCGTATAGAGCCGGTTTGCTGATCTCCAGATACCAATCGCAGTACTCGTGCCAAATGAAATTATAAATGGCGGCGGAGGCGTCGTTGAAACGGTACTCATCAAGGCTGCACGTTACGTCTTGAATTGCTTCGTTTAACTTCGCCTTAATCCATTTCTCCGGCAGTGAATCCGGAGCTGTTATGGGTGCGGATTCATCGAAATCTGCCAGGTTGCTGAGCGTTAGTTTGGCCGCGTTCCAGATTTTATTAACGAAAAACTTGTAACCTTCAATCCGTTCGGGCGACATGCGCACGTCACGCCCCTGAGCGGTGTAGGCGGCCAGTGTGAAACGAAACGCGTCCGTGCCGTATTGATCGATCATCACCAGGGGGTCGATGCTGTTTCCCTTGGACTTGCTCATCTTCTCGCCTTTTTCATCGCGCACCAGCGCATGCAGATAAACATCCTTGAAAGGCACGTCCTTCATGACATAGATGCCCATCATCATCATGCGGGCCACCCAGAAAAAGAGAATATCGAATCCCGTGATTAGGAGCGATGTCGGATAGAATGTCTTGAGCGCCTGGGTTCTCTTCGGCCAGCCTAAGGTGGTAAACGGCCAGAGCGCTGAACTGAACCAAGTATCCAGCACATCTTCATCCTGCCTAAGCGACGTGCCGTCACAGATAGGACATGAGGCGGGATCGACCGTGGACACGATCACTTTGCCACAGTCCCCGCAATACCAGACGGGAATGCGGTGCCCCCACCATAGCTGTCGTGAGATGCACCAGTCGCGGATATTGTTCATCCAGTCAAAATACGTGGCTTCCCAGGAGGCGGGAACAATCCTTGTTTTTTTCTTGGTAACGGCGGCGATGGCCTTGGCGGCCAGCGGTTTAATTTTGACAAACCACTGTTTGGATACCATCGGCTCAATGTCCGTCTTGCATCGGTAGCACTGGCCGACATTATGTGCGTAAGGTTCGGTACCGACCATGAAGCCTTCTTTTTCCAGGTCGGCAATCACGTTTTTTCGCGCTTCATAGCGGTCCTGCCCTTGGTATTTGCCTCCGAATTCATTGATAACACCCTGACCGTCCATGATGGAAATGATTTCCAGATTATGGCGCTGGGCCATGGCAAAGTCGTTGGGATCGGAACCGGGAGTGATCTTCACTGCACCCGAACCGAAATCCATCGTTACATAGTCGTCGGCGATGATCGGTATTTGTTTGTTCATGAGCGGCAGAAGGACAAACTTACCGATTTTATCTTTATAGCGGGGATCATCCGGATGGACGGCCACGGCCGTATCGCCCAGCATCGTTTCCGGCCTCGTTGTGGCCACGACAATGTCTCCACCGCCTTCGGTGTAAGGATAACGGATATTCCACAGGAAGCTTTGATCCTGCTTGAATTCCACTTCCAAATCGGAAATGGCGGTGTGACATCGGGGACACCAGTTGACAATGTAGTCGCCCTGGTAAATCATATTCTCATTATAAAGTCGGACAAATACTTCCCGGACAGCCTGGGAAAGACCCTCGTCCATGGTGAACCGTTCGCGATCCCAATCGCAGGAACAGCCCAGACGTTTCAATTGATTGATAATGACGCCACCATATTTTTCTTTCCATTCCCAGACGCGAGCGATAAATTTCTCACGGCCCAGATCATGGCGCGATAATCCTTCTTTTCTCAATTGCTGTTCCACCACATTTTGCGTTGCTATGCCCGCATGATCCATACCCGGCATCCACAATGTGTTATAGCCCTGCATCCTTTTGAAACGGATGATGACATCCTGCAGGGTGTTGTTGAGCGCATGCCCCATGTGCAACATTCCGGTCACATTGGGAGGCGGGATGACAATGGAAAAAGCGGTAGCTTCACTTTTATCCTGCGCGTGAAAATACTTATTTTTCATCCAGTAATCGTATAATCTTTTTTCGGCCTCGGCCGGTTCAAACGCCTTACCTAACTCTTTTATTGCCATGAAATATTACGCTCCCCTCTATAAATACATAAAAGGGCTTACGCCCTTTTTGACTTCAATGTTTATAGCCTTTCCGTGCTCAATATTTAAGGTTTGCCTCTTTAAATATTTTCCTGATTTCTAGCTAAAATTTGCCTTATAAGTAGCTTTAGTGCGGTTTTAAGTCAAGTCAATATTGATGAGGGTTCAAATTGATTCAGAAGAGTTTCTTTCGATTAATCCGAGTTGATTATTGAAGACAATCTCTTTCTTGTATGGAATGTCTCTATGGTTTTTTGAATTTCCTCAATGTGATCCGGCCCAAACCAGTTGATGGTTTTATCTGCCGAGAACCACGTCAACTGCCTTTTAGAATATTGCCAAGTATCCCGATTAATTAAATCGAGTGCCCGTTCCCATGCACACCGGCCCCGGATAAATTCAACAACCTGCTTATATCCCAGTGACTGCATGGCTTTTAGTTTTTCACTGTAACCCCGCGCCAAAAGTCCGCGGACCTCATCAACTAGCCCCGCTTCTACCATCTTTTCGGTTCTCGCGGCAATTCTCCTTTTCAATTCGTCGCGCTCGACACGGAGGCCTATTTTGCAAACATCATAGGGGCAATCGGCAAATGCATGTTTTTGCTGCAAAGTGATAATGGACTGGCCGCTTTGCTCCAGAACCTCCAAAGCCCGGATCACCCGCACGGCATCGTTAGGATTTATACGCCGGGACGCCTGCGGATCTCTTGCCTGGAGCAGTTCGAAAAGATATTCCTTACCCTGCCGATTGCGAATCTCCCGATAATAATTCCGGATACTTTCATCGACCGGCGGTGTTGCAATGATCCCCTGTAAGAGCGTCCGGATATACAAGCCCGTTCCGCCGACCACAAAAACGGGCTTACCAACGCCGGCCAACTTTTCAATGATTGTCCTTGCCTGCTCGGCATAAATGGCGGCGTTAAATTCTTCATCTGGATCCACAACATCGATCAGATGATGCATCACCCTTTCTCTTTCTGCGCGCGTCGGTTTTGCCGTACCGATATCCAGATAACGGTAAACCTGCAATGAATCGGCGCTAACGATTTCACCGGCAACCGCCTCTGCCAGTTCAATGGCGAGAAAGGTTTTCCCTGTCGCCGTGGGCGAACAGATGACAACGAGTGGAATCCTGGGCATCCTATTTCCGTTTAAACATTCTTTCAATTTCGTACAGAGAAAACTGCACACTGATGGGGCGTCCGTGCGGACAGGTGGCATTAAAAGGTGTTTTCTCCAGATCACTGCACAAAGCGACAATTTCCTCCGAGGAAAGAACCGTATTAGCCTTGATCGCGGCACGGCAGGCCAGGGATGCCATTATTTTTTCTTTTCGCTCCACCAGCGACGGCAATGCCTGCTGATCACCGAGTTGATCGGCCAGATCGGAGATGATGTCGCACGGCGGGACATGCGGCAGCGATGCGGGCATTGCTTTCACCACAATGGTGTCGCGGCCGAATATTTCCAGCTCCAGACCGATGTCGCAAAGTATCGGGAGCGCGCTTTCAAAAAGACTGATCTGCGCGGGAGTCAGACTGACAACCTCCGGCATTAATAAGGGCTGACTGACTGCTTTCGTTGCAGATGTAACTTTTAAACGCTCCAGGATAATCCTTTCGTGCGCTGCGTGCTGATCCACCAGCATCAAACCATAGGGACCGCCGAATACCAGATAGGTATCGGCAAACTGACCAAGATATTTTCGATTCGTAAACGTAATCTTTTCCCCGCAGGAAACATCTTCAATGTGACTGGGAACATCCGGCGGATTGACTGCACGTACAAACAAATCATCATCAATCGCCTGTCGCAGATTCTGCCGCGAATAAATTTCACGAGGCCTCTCCGAAGAGAAATAGGAATCTTTAGGCCTCCAGAATCCGGAGGCAGCAGCTGTTGTTTCGCGGGGCATTAAACGATAGGAAAGAGCAGCAGGCGACACCTGGATGCCGGCAAGACCTCGTGCCACCGTTTTGGAAACCAGACCGTAAATCTCCCTGGAATTTTTGAAGCGCACTTCCAGTTTGGCTGGATGAACATTAATGTCTACCTCTTCACCCGGCAGATCAAGAAACAAAACGGCAGCGGGAAAGCGGCGCGGTTCGATCACCTGCCGGTAGGCGGCGAGCACCGCGTGCGTCATGCTATTGTCTCGGATAAAACGTGAATTGACGAACAAATAAATACTTTTGGAGTTGGACTTTGTAAAGGCCGGTGTTGAAATAAACCCTTTGATCCGGCTCTTGTCCTTTTGCTCACTTACCGCCAGGCAATGGCCGGTAAAATCATTTCCCATGACCATGGCGACACGTTCGGAAACATCTCTGGCCGTAGGCGCTGCAAAAACTTCCCGCCCATCGGCTGCCACAGTAAAACGAACTTCTGGATGAGCCAACGCCAGACGTGTGATTGCGTCAAGGCAAGCACTCTGTTCGGTGGCTTCGGTTTTCAGAAACTTCCGGCGTGCCGGCACATTGGCAAAGAGTTCTGTTACGGTAATTTGAGTGCCGGCGGGCGAACCCGCCGGAGATATTTTAGAAATAGTCCCAGCTTGCGCCACCGCTTTTGTTCCCGCCAAATCGTCAGGACGGCGAGTCAGTATCTCAACTTTCGCAACAGACGCGATACTGGCCATCGCCTCGCCGCGAAAGCCGAACGAACCGGCGTGACAGATATCTTCCAGTTTGGAGATTTTACTCGTGGCATGACGTTCGAAAACCAGCGCCACATCTTCGCGTTCAATGCCTGAACCGTTATCTGCAATCCTGATGGACTGACAACCACCTTTTGTGATCTCGATGCGGACATCCAGCGCTCCCGCATCGATTGAATTTTCGACCAGCTCCTTGACAATCGACGCCGGTCTTTCCACCACTTCTCCGGCGGCAATCTGGTTGGCTACCTCTTCGGATAGAACGACAATACGTTTAGACAAACTCGATTCCTTTAAACTCTGTTTTTACGGTCTCATAAAAAACCGCAGCCACCAAAGCGTTCGTGACTGCGGCCTATTGATTCCACACTACAATTCCATGTTAATCCAAAACGATCATCACCCGGCATGTTTTCATAAAAGATGCATTCTCCGCGGAAGCGCGAAGCTGGGCCGCGTCTGCATTACTGATAATAAGGTCGGCCTTTCCGGGGCCGCTGGTTTTCAGCGCTTTCGCTGTCAAGGAATTAGCTGTTACGCGCTGATTACTTTGTGCCGCCGTTAGATCGCGAGCGTATCCACTCAAGCCCTGTTGAACAGCGTATTCACGATCAATATTGGCAAAACCATAAACTTCTTTGCCGTCTTCATCATAAATGTGCGGCAACATCGCCGGATGCGCCCCAATCCCGCGGGCGTCAACCACTAATCCCGTATAGACCACAGACGTTGGAGGTACAGTGCCGGCAGGTGCCGGGGCTGCCGGAGCAGGCGCTGCTGGATCGGACGGCTGAACTGATTTCCGTTTTTCAATTGACAGCGGTATCATGATCAGAGATAAATTCCCATAAAGTGGCATTCTGAGTCTGACTTCCACAGTGCCGTCGGACATGTATTGCTGATCAACCATTTGCGCACCTTTAATCAGACCTTCGACCTGTGTGTTGACGACGTCGCTCTCTCCTGTAAAGTCTTTGATAACGGTCCTGGAGTCAACTTGAACACCTTTGGTAATTTCCAGCAAATTGCGATGGGCATCAACTTTTGCGGCGCGTAAAACCATAGGCCGAGCATTTATTTTACTGATGGTTCTATCCGGCGGCGCGCTGATACCAATCGCTTCAATATAGCCTGCCGACCAATTCACAGAACCCTGGCCGATCTTTTCCACCCATTCGGACATGCTGACCGCATTTTGACAAAGACCTGTTTGCACGAATAAAAATACCATTCCCACCAGAACGGACATGGAAACAAATCTCAACTTCATATCATCCTTCCCTCGTTATCATTTTAAAAACAAGCGGATCTCTGAAAACCGTTGTAAAAGTAACAAAATATTCTCCAGGTTGCAATAAGAATTCATAGATACAATATTGATTTTAACGCCAAGAGTTCTTCTTGAAAGTCCTATGCTTATGTGATAGGTGACTCCGTCAAATATACTAAGCCGTGTTTCTTTAGCTACCCTCGCCGGCAGGACTGTCCGTTTTCGCAACAAAGCAAGGGAATGATCGTAACCACCCCTGAGGGTGGCAAGACCTTTCCCATAATGGCCGCTCCGGTGTTCTGTTTCAAGTGACTTGGCCGAAACAATAAAGATCATTCGCGGTTTAGACGCTATTTTAAAAGAGTATAGGAGTAATATAAAATGGATTACAAACAGACATTAAATCTTCCCCAAACGGATTTCCCGATGAAAGCCAATTTGGCGCAAAGAGAACCGGAAATGCTCAAAAAGTGGGAAAACATGAATATTTATCAAAAAATCCGTGAGAATGCCAAAGGCAAGAAGCCTTATCTTCTTCATGACGGTCCTCCCTATGCCAACGGCAATATTCACTTAGGAACAGCTCTTAATAAAATCATTAAGGATATCGTTATTAAAGCT
>Ga0116155_10001089_pt1 | contig 19946 bp, 18 predicted proteins | sample AD_UKC032_MetaG_FD_89890 | JGI IMG/M metagenome (GOLD analysis project Ga0116155, IMG submission 89890) | Active sludge microbial communities of municipal wastewater-treating anaerobic digesters from USA - AD_UKC032_MetaG | ecosystem: Engineered > Bioreactor > Anaerobic > Digestate | place: USA...
ACCCTGTTATTGATGCAGTCAAGAACATTGTAACCTGATTAGAAGTTGTAAAGATTTAGCCGCTACAACAACAAACATGATCTGTAAATATGGCCCCCTCAGGTCTCTCCGACTGAGGGGGTTTTGTTACTGTTTTTTCACTTGACAAAAGCTTTCGTAGTTGCTAGTTTCGCCACACGCTTGGATCCGAAAGGACTGGGACGGGAAGGAAAACTTAAATTAGCTATTAAGCCTCTCGTCTTGCGGCGGGAGGCTTTTTTTTGGAAGAAATAAGAGTTATTGAATCCATCCAAGAAATGCAGTCACACTGTGAAAGCTTAAGGCTTTCCGGTAAGAGGATATCTTTTGTTCCGACGATGGGCTATTTTCATGAAGGGCATCTGTCACTGATGAAAGAAGCCCGCAAAACGGCGGACTATGTTGTTGTCAGCATCTATGTCAACCCTACCCAGTTCGGGCCTAAAGAAGATTTTTCAAAATATCCGCGAGATTTCGAACGAGACGCCCAAATGGCCCAAAGTGTCGGCGTCGATGTTATCTTTTTCCCTTCCAATCAGGAAATGTATCCCGGCGCCTATCAAACCTATGTTGATGTAGAAAAAGTAACACAAAATTTATGCGGTATGTCTAGACCAGGACATTTTCGCGGCGTCACTACGGTCTGCTGCAAATTATTTAATATCGTCAAACCGCACAGCGCTATCTTTGGTAAAAAAGACTTTCAGCAACTGGCGGCGATTAAACGCATGGTTGCCGACCTAAACCTGGATCTGGATATCATCGGTTTACCGACCTTCAGAGAACCGGATGGCCTAGCGATGAGTTCGCGTAATGTTTACCTAAGCAAAGAGGAACGTTTATCGGCCCTGACGCTAGTCGGTGCGCTCAAATTGGCGCAAAAGCTTTACGCTGAAGGCGAAAGAAATGCGGTAAAGATCATCAAGCAGGCGGAAAAACTCATTAAAGGCGCCGAATTTACCGATATCGATTATATAAAAATATGTGATACGGCCACCCTGGAAGACGTGCATGAGATCAAGGGGGAGGTCGTAATGGCATTAGCCGTAAAAGTTGGGAAAACCCGGTTAATTGACAATTCCGTTTTGGGTGAAGAGCTCAAAGCTTAATATTTTAGGCAGATAGGAGTGAAAAAAACCATGCAGAGATTTATGCTGAAATCCAAAATCCATCGCGCAACAGTCACGGATGCTGATTTACATTATGAAGGCAGTATTTCCATCGATGAAAAATTGTTGGAAGAAGCCAACATGGTGCCTTATGAAAAAGTGGCAATTTACGACATTGATAATGGTGCGCGTTTTTCCACATATATCATAAAAGGGAAGCGTAATTCGGGAACCATCTGCCTCAATGGAGCCGCCGCCCGTATGGTAGCCAAGGGCGATTTAATCATTATTGCCACCTATGTTATGGTCGATGACGAAGAAGCCAAAAAATGGAAGCCAAAATGCGTTCTGGTGGATGCTCAAAATAAGATTAAAAAAGTATCCAAATAAGCTGAAATAAAATAGAATAGAATAAAAGCATTCTCTGTATCATCCAGGGGATGCTTTTTTTATTTGTGAATCACCTCTTAACCATATAGCCGATGAATGATTAAGCCATTGAACCATTGAATCTTAAACCACATACTGTGTCCGCCAACTGAGTGTGCCCGCAGGGTCATAAAATAGTTGGTGAAATTAGATTGAAGTCGTGATGGCATCTTTGTAAATTGTAAACCAAGGTGACAATATGCAAAGATATATAGCCAGAAATACGGTTGGAGAAATACGACACTCCCTTCGATACCGGCCTTCTTATTTCAATCGGATTTTATAGCAACAAATTTTCATCCTGCATTTTCCTGCCGTTTTATCCACTTCTTCACATCTTTTAATAAGTCGTTTCTGAAATCCTTCGGTTCTAGAATCATAATATTGGGAATCCAGGATTTGAGGATATCGCGGATGGCCTCGTAATGTCCCACTCTGAAAGTTACGATCAATGATCCGTCCGGCTTTTCCTCTTTGATCTCCTGTGTGGGAAAAATCTTCCGTCGCTTGAAATAGTGGCTGACCGGCGCAGCGACCAGGATCGTCACCTCCAAATGATTTTCTTTGGTGAACCAGATATTGGCACTTCCCTGGAGTGTAGGATCGAGATAGCTGGGGACACATTTGAAACAGATCTTGGACATCTTGAAGTCACGGATCTTGTCAAGGGCATAGCGCTTGAGTATTCCTGTGGCAATTTCATTCCCGACGAGATACCAGAATCCGCCGAAATAGGCGACACGGTATGGCTCCATAATCACGGGATGTGTTTTCTTGTTCGTAGTATACTGGAAACCGACCTGTTTTTTCTCCCGGACCGCCCTGACGATCTTGTTCAGCAGAATACTGTCCAAGGGGACGGCATCGTCTATCTTCACAAAGACCGGCATTGAGGTGACGCATTCAAACAGCCGATCCAGCACTCCTTCAGCCGCTTTTTGGAAGGGTTGCCCGAGTTGTCCGACCATATTCCTGAGTGCGACCACAAGGGCCAGTTCCATATCATCGAAGATCTCCAGGTTCTTCACCAGATCCTTGTTCATCTGGTGCACCCCTGGCTTTACCTCATGGAGAGGGAATCCGGACTCCTTCAGCAACAATAGGTCCCGCTGTATTGTCCGGGGTGTCGTCTGGAATTGTTCGCTCAGCCAGGTGCTGGAGACCTTTTCCTTCTCCATGAAGATCCTGAGGATCTGACCTAGGCGGATCAGCTTCGTTTGTGCACTTTTGTCACGACCCATAGTCCTTTTCTCCCTCCTGAACAGAAATATAACGCCCTGTAAATAATACGACACACCTTTGTCGTTCCAACATTGTCTTATCAGCAAGAAGTGCATAAAATCAAGTTGAAAGAGGGAAAAAGAAAGGGGAAGTGAACAATGGAAAATATCATTAAAGCACATTTGGAAGGGGTAAAATTCGGGGAGATTCAGATTCATAATCATGTTGCCGCCATTCCGACAATCAGCACTAATGGTTCCGGACCGGACTATTGGACCTTGAAGGAGGCGATGGAGAAGAGTCTTCTGACCATTTCAGAAGTCAGTGAAGGGGGTCATGTTCCGGAATTGAAAGTGAGCAACAAGGGGGATAAACCAGTTCTCCTGTTGGATGGTGAAGAACTTTCAGGGGCCAAGCAGAACCGGGTACTCAATACCACCATCCTGCTCAAGGAAAAATCGGAAACAACCATCCCGGTGAGCTGCACCGAGCATGGGCGATGGTCTTACAGTTCTATGCATTTCGAGGAATCGGGCTTTATCATGTCAGCCAAGCTCAGAGGGGTTAAAAATGCCTCCGTATGTGAGAACCTGAAAGCTGAGAGCATGTTTCGGTCCGATCAGGGTGCTGTATGGAACGAGATTGATGAACAGGCAAGAGCCAATAAAGTGAATGCCCCCACCGGGGCCATGAGAGACGTTCTGGAAGCGAAGCAGGAGGATATGGATAGCTACCTGGAACAATTCCCGCTTGTTACTGATCAGAACGGCCTCCTGGTCATGGTGAACGGAGCCGTCATCGGTTTGGATATGATTTCCAGAAAGCAGGCATTCGAGATACTTCATCCGAAACTGATCAAGAGCTACGTGATGGATGCCCTGACGGTAAAACAGATGAAAGGGAAGGAAGCTTCACGGGAAAAGGCTGATGCTTTCCTCAAAAAGATTCTCCAATGCAAAGAAAATACATTCGACTCTGTTGGCTATGGCAGGGACTACCGATACGAAGGACAGAAAATCGTCGGTTCCGCGCTTGTTCATGAGAGCACGGTAATCCATGCAGCTTTCTTCCAGATCACCGCAGCGGAAAAAGCCGGCCACATGTCATCGGTCTCCCGGAGAAGGGCGTATCGCACCAATCAATAAGTATCGAGGTCATAGAATGGAATTACTGGATCGTTATGAAACTTTGAAACGTAAGGTCATCAACCGGAAGGAACCATTCGACCGCTTCATCGCCTTGCTGGAGGGTGAGACCACCTGGCTCACCTCTCCGGCGAGCACGAGGTTTCATCTGTCAGAGGAACAGGGACTCCTGATACATAGTGTCGGTGTCACCGAAACCTTGTTGCGCTTCCGGGAATTTCTTGCCCCAAAGATATCGGAGGAGAGCTGTATCATTGTTGGCCTGTTTCATGATGCGGGGAAACTGGGGATGCCGGGCAAGCCACTGTATCTGCCAAATGATGACGAATGGATGGTAAAAAATCGGGGCATACGTTATAGGATTAACACAGATGTTGTGGCAATGGGACTGGCGGTAAGAAGCCTTTATCTTATAACACAGCACATTTCTCTCACAGATGCCGAGGCCCAGGACATTGCTTATCACGACGGCCAATATATCGATGACAACAAGATCATTGCCCATAAAGAAGAGCCTTTGACACTTCTCCTGCACTGGGCCGACTACTGGACGGTGCATATTTATGAAGAAGGAAGGGATATACAATAATAGTTTTCTTAAAGAGATGAAAGGTTACCATGAACATCAGACTTACGAAAACAAAATATCTTAACGGCTTACAGTGCAAAAAACTGCTCTGGTATATTTATAATAAACCGGAAGCCATTCCCGAACCGGATGAAGCCACACAAGCTGTATTTGCACAAGGACACCTGGTGGGAGACTATTCAAAGAAGTTATTCCCAGAAGGCATAGAGGTTGATCATACTAAATCATTTGCAGAAGGCCTTAAATCAACCAGGGAATTAATATTGAAAAGAGTCCCGATATTTGAAGCGGCTTTAACCTATAAGAATTGCTATGCCAGAGCAGATATTCTGGAGCCGGTTGGCAAAGACGAATGGGACTTGATTGAAGTTAAAAGTTCAACAGAACTGAAAATTGTTAATTATCCCGATATAGGTTTTCAATATTATGTCTATGCCGGAGCCGGGCTGAAGATAGATAAATGCTATTTAATGTGTATTGATAATACCTATGTCCGTAAAGGCGACATAGACCCCCATCAATTATTCAAGAAGATTGATGTTACCGACGAAATCAAAACATCGTACAGCACAATGATTGAAAAAAGTGTGGCGGAAATGGTCAAAGCTGTAAACGCTGAAACATTTACCGAGATAGGCATTGGCAAACATTGTAACGATCCTTACGATTGTCCGTTAATAGATACATGCTGGTCATTCTTGCCCGAGAGAAATGTATTCTTGCTCTATAAAAACAAGAAGCTTCCCCTGGCTTTGATTCAAGATGGGATTCTTGAGTTAGCTAAAATACCTGAAAAATATGATCTCAGTGAAAAGAATCAAATACAGGTTGATTGTGAAGAAACAGGGAACCCCCATATTGATCGAGATAAGATAAAAGCGTTCCTGGATTCAATTCAATATCCCGCTTATTACATGGATTTTGAGACATATGCTTCAGCCATTCCATTGTATGATTCCAGCCCTTATCAGCAGATTCCCTTCCAGTTCTCCGTTCATGTTGTAAAAGAAAAAGGAGCCAGACCGGAACATTTTTCATTTCTCGCAGATGGAACCAATGATCCGCGTCCTGAGTTTATGGCAAGGCTGAAAGAAGTTATGGGGACAAAAGGTTCTGTAATCGCATTTAATGCGGGCTTTGAAATGAACATTCTCAAGAAATGTGCTGGGGTACTGCCAGAATATCAAAATTGGGTGGAATCTATAGAGGAAAGGATGATCGATCTGCTTCAGCCATTCAGGGATTTTGTTTATTATCATCCCAAACAGAATGGCAGTTGCTCCCTCAAGAAAGTTTTGCCGGTACTTACAGGCAAGTCTTATGATGATATGGAGATCGGTGATGGCGGAACGGCCAGCAGGGAATATTTTAGGGTTACATTTACAGAGGATAATCAAGACAAGACCACAGTCAGAAAGCTACTGGAAGAATATTGTGGTTTAGATACGATGGGCATGGTCGATATCGTAGAGAAGTTATACGTATTAAAATAACTATGCCGTTAGTGCGGCTCGGATGTTCGACCATAATTGGATAAATGTAATTGGAGGTTAGGATAATGTGGCTGTATCTTAAAACAGGTTTCTATTCTATCGTGCACAAACCGCCATGCAAGCAAGATGAGCTTCTGGTGCGAACACGGAGCAAAGTTGATATTGATAAATTACAAAAAAAGCTAAAAGAAAAATATCAATTTGATGGTGACATCATAGATTCGCCAAAAGCCGATTATGCATACAGGATGATCGTTCCCAGAGAGATATTTGCATCGTTTATATCCAGTGCCGCCATGGAACTGGATTATGATAACTTCAAAAATACTATTTACGGTAAAGATTACCAACGGCATGATGCATATATGCGATGCTGGGATGCAATGTGTGAATGGCAGAGAGATTTAAAAAGAGCAAAACAATGATCAGTATCCATGGCCATACAATCTTGAAAAAAACAATCATTCCTCTGGAAGAAAATATTTTTTAGATGAAACCTTGAATAACCATAGAGATAGTTGTATGAAACTATGCAGTAATTGTGGCCAATCCATCCAGGAAGACAACAGCAAGAACCCGGCAGAGATTTTGGGTGACCTCGTTGAGCAATCTGTCAACGAGGTTGATGATTCTTGTCTATGTCAAGCCTGCAAGGAAGAGTTAGGCATGCTTAGCCTGATGGGTTTTGGTGAATGACTTTTGTTTTCAGAAGAAGACGTAATGGCTGTTATGATCCCCGGTGATGTTCAAGACTTCTGTACCGACGGGGAACGTCACTTCTATGGATTTCTGAAAACCACCGCCAAACCAGACAACAAATACATGGTATGGTTGTAAATAAATGATGTACCTTAAACGTGACGTCAAAGATAATATAACAACTGATAATCATTATGCGTGAAGTAGGACTTGTTGAATCGATGCTGTATTTAACTATTAACTCTGGTTTCGGTAAAAAGTGATGATAGAGGATTAAATAATGAAAATCTTGTCTGTTCAATCCGGTAAATCAAATCCTCAATATCAGAAGGCAGAAAAAAGAGTACATGCGTTATTTAAAAAATATAATGATGTTTTGGATGAATTGAGGGAGTTGAAGGTTATTAGGAGTACAAATAATCCTGCCGGTGATTACGGTGAATATCTGGTTCAACACAAACTTGGTCTTAAGCAAGCACCTAAATCATCTAAAGGGTATGATTTGACGGATAGTCAAGGCAAAAAGTATCAGGTAAGAACAAGACGAATTACTCGACATAGTAAATCAAGACAATTAGGTGGATTTCGTGATTTAGATGAGAAGTTGTTTGATTATTGCCTGTCAATTATCCTCGCGGAGGATTTTAAACTGGATGAAATGTGGCAAATACCTCATGACATTATTTGCAAATACGCAAAAGATACATCTCGAGGCTTTAAAAGAGTAATGCTACAAGGTCAGATATTAAGTGAGCATAAAGTATTAAAACTATTTTAAAAAATATTTTAAACTATTTATATGTTTTTACCGAAATTATCATCTTATCATACACTTGAAAACAGCCAGGGGTCACTTGACCCATTAGGCTTGTATTCCATCGCTGATCGCCTAGCAGGATATTTGGCTCCTTCCCTCAGAGAGCGAATGAAACATCCCCGTTACCTTACCGCAATTGCCGTGGGTTCTATTATTTGCGAAGGATATAGTGAAGAAGAATTGGCAGTTGATGAGGTTTCCCCGCCTTGGCAGGTTTATGAATGGTATGTGGCTAGTGCTTTTGTAAAGAAATATGATGGCGATAACAATCAACTGCTTGGCCTTCCCGGGAGAGAAAAAACAACGACGGCAAAGAAAACAGGAGTCCCGCTGTCAGCAACGCAATATTTGAAAACGCCCAGCGTATTCGGCTTTCATGGTGTTTACAGAACATTGGCAAAAGGTATTGATTTAATATCGGACCATGGCATCGGTGAGTTTGGAATAAGATTAATTGATGTTTGGGAACAGGAGCAGGACTTAATTGGATTTCGTGTAGGTGACGGCTCTAATGGAAAGGCATTTAAAAAAATATTTATTGATGCTGTAACAAATGGATTAAAAGCTGGGAAAGTTGACAAGCCATGGAACTGGGTATTCTATGACACTATTGCTGAAAAACTGGCTCCGAAAAGTCCGGGAAAAAAAGAGACAGCATTGCTTTATGAAAAATTGATCGAAGATACTAGTATTAATAGGAAAGAACTTATTGGTTTCCTTATTTCTCCGGAAGGGGAAAAAGCACTGGAAGCTGAGTCAGAGAAGGAATTTCATATTCGGTTTTTATCAAAAGCAAATGAGGCAAAGGCCATTTTATTGGCTATTCAGGCATATGAAAAATTCAGCAGATTGTTATTCAATGCCTTTTATCAATGTATGAAGATTATGTTAAAAAAGCAGAACAAGGGTTCTCTTTTTGATTTTTCTAAGCTTGAATGTGTCCAGAAAGCTTATAAAGAACTTCCTGAGGCATTCAAAATATTGGACGAAAGGTTAGAAGTCTATCCGCCTGAAGCGAAGGAATTCTTGGAACGATTCATGAGTCTTCGAGAATCGCAGAATATTCAAGATTGGTTAAAATTACTTTTTGATCATCATATATCCGTGCAAAAGCAAAAACCACCTAAAGGTAAAGCACCATGGATTATGGAACATGATCAGGGGAATTATCTTTTGAATAATACAAATGCCCTAGATCAGGATTTAAACGATGAATATGTTCATCAATATAGAACTTTTACTTTACAGTCTTTTATGAAAGATCTCGGGGAAATTTAAGTATAATGACAAAAAAAATATCAGATAACAAATTGCTTGATTTCTGGAGCCCTCCTGGCCCAACAGAAACTGATACTTTGAAAAAAGTTGAACCAATATCTTTTATCAGCACTTCATTTACATTTGAATCGGAATTCTTTGAAGAGGAATGTTTAACGCGTTTCCTGTGCATGGAAACGGAAAAAGAAAATGATGGTGTTGCTTTCCTCATTGAAAGAGAAGAAAAATTGGCGGGCCTTAGAGGCGGCATTGTAATAGTTGATCAGCAGAACTGTAGAGGAGATAGAAGTTTAAGGTGGGATCTGGTTCCATGCCGTCTGGGAAAGGGTGTAATGCATGCAAAAATAACAATCTTACATTGGTCGGGTTGTATTCGCCTGATAATAGGATCGGCAAATCTTACTAAAAATGGATACTGTATCAATCAGGAAATATTCGGTGTAATTGATTATACTCCTAATTGTGACGCTGATTTAAAAGTGATTGAGGATACTTTGTCATATCTTGATAATGTCATTTCTCAAAAATGCGGTGAAACTTTAAGAGACAGGTTCATCAAACAAAGGGAAGAAATTAGAAGTTCGCTGAAAAAATGGAATATTCAGGAAATACAATACCGGAAAAACGATATTTATTTGGATGCTTTTTTTGTATCTCCTTCTGATAAGAAAAATGCTCTCTCTCGTTTAAGAGAAATGTGGGATAAAAATACGTCTTCTCCTCCAGATGTGGCTTATATAACAAGTCCTTTTTTTGATTCAGTGGAACATCCTCAGACTCCAAGTTTGAGTTTATTTAACATAATGAAACAAAAAGGATCTGTCGACGTATGTTATGATGTGTCAATAGATCGTGTATCTGAGACTGAATCGGATTCAATTGTTTTTGCCCCGGATTTTCTAAAAAAAGTGCCGTGTCCGAATTCTCAAAAAGTTTATTTTTATGAAATCAGTCAGATGGGTGAGAATGAAATTAGAAATCCTGTTCCACGTCCGATTCATTTAAAGAGTATTTTGCTAAGAAATTCAGACTATAACCTTTATATGATTGGTTCGAGTAATTTCACTTCTCCAGCATTAGGGATTGGCGAAAGGGTAAATTACGAGGCCAATTTGGTTTATGGCGTTAGCGAAAGTCGAAATAAGAAGGGATGGAAGGCGCTACAAGAAGGTTACATTAATCACATATCGGAAGAATTGGATGTCGAGCAATATCTATTCAAGTATCAAACCAACGATGATAGTGAAGCTTCCAGCGTTGAGCTAATTAATCTTCCAGAATTTTTTGGTGAGGCTGTCTTATGTAAAAATGATAAAAAATATTATTTAGAACTAAATTTTAATACAAACAATAAAGTTAAAAAAGACTTTCATGTTTATGCGATTAATAATGAATCTGTGTCCTCTAGTGGAAAAACAATATATGATGAAAATAAATGGAATAAAGAAGAGAGAAAAAGTAAAGTTATCCTAGATTGGGATGAGGAGTCAGTTCCAAATTATTTAGAGACAAACTGGCAAGATTCTGGAGGCAACGCTTTTTGGCCGTTAATAATTAAAGATCAAATTACACTGCCTCCAGTTGAGGAATTACGTAATTTGCCGATGGATGCATTAATCCATCTTTTATCGTCTTCTCAGCCTCTTCACAGAATGTTAAAAATTATTGAAAAATATAAAAAAAGAAAAAATAACTCTGATTCCCTTAATGCTCTAGTCAATGTTCTTGATCTGGTTGATTCTTCAGGTTTCATATTGCAAAGAACAAGAAGAGTGTCTTATGCCATGAAGGCGTTGAAGGAACGTCTTGAAAAACCTGTATTCACGACCGAATCATTAAAATGGCGTCTTGATGGTCCAATTGGAGTTAATTCGTTAAAGGAAGCGATCATCAAAGAAGCAACAAGTGAAGAAGAGAAGATCTTTTTGTTGGCTGAACTAGCACTGGAACTATCACAGATTCAACCTCGAACAACGGAAATATCTCTGGATCAGAACGCAGTTAAAACAGCGGTCAAAGATGTGCTAAATAATTTATCAAATGAAATAAATGTTAATAATGATACTCCAATTTTAAAATATTCGAGAGAGGCATTAAGGAAAGCGTTAAATGAGCTATGATTATTTATACCCAAGTTCGATAAACCTTTTTGTTAAGGATAGAATTGATCAAACTGCGGCAGAAAGACAAACGCAGACCGCAAAATCGATTCTAAAGAGGTTTGTTGATCAACCGGGAATTATCTTGGCCGATGAAGTTGGCATGGGAAAAACGTTTGTTGCATTAGCCGTGGCCATTTCTGTTTTTTTGAAAGAAAAAATACCGGTTGTAATAATGATACCACCTAGTCTCGTCAAAAAATGGCCAAGTGATTTTAAATTGTTTCGCGAAGCATGCATTAATGATGAAAAATTAAGAAATAGTTTAAAATGCGCAATAGCCCAAAAACCAGAAGATTTTTTTAAGCTGTTGGACGACGACATCGAACATCGCAATTCTGTTATATTTCTAACGCATGGGGCATTGACTCGTAATATGAGTGATAGCTGGATCAAGCTAGCTATTATTCAAAGAGCTTTGTATAAAAGACATAATTCTGACAAAGTATATAAATCATTGTACTCATATGCCGGTCGATTAGTCGAAATGCTTTATCTTGAAAAAAAGAATCACGGCGTAAATATATGGGAACTTCTTTTAAATAGAGATCCCCAAAATTGGAAAAAAATACTTTTAAGAAAAAAGTTTGTTGATGAAAAATTTGATGATCCAGTTCCTGATTTATTCATCAATGAATTGAATAAAATCAGTTCATCAGAGCTGGACAATCTTAAAAACTATTTGTTTGAAAAGATGCCTCAACGTTATTCAACAAATATAAATGAGAGACTTTCAGAAATCCGAAAAGTTTTAAATGAAGAAGCACGTGTTATATGGTCAAGATGTCTTCCTAAAATCAATCTGAATTTGCCGCTTTTGATCTTTGATGAAGCACACCACTTAAAAAATTCCCAAACGCATTTGGTAACTAAATTGTTTCATAATCCTGAAGCGGAAGAGGATGCCGGATTTCTTACAGGACAATTTGCAAGAATGCTTTTCTTAACTGCAACTCCTTTTCAACTTGGACATCACGAGCTTTATAGGGTTCTTCAACGTTTTGAAACCATCAATTGGGTAAGCAAAAACGCACCCCCTATAGGACGTGAAAAGTATAAACAGGAATTAGATAATCTTCTTAAAAAGCTTGATAATTTTCAGATAGCGGCAAGAAATCTCGACAACAGTTGGGGAAAATTATCTTCCGAAGATTTGATCGTTGGAGAAAAGAAGTTCAATAGCGTATTTGATTGGTGGAATTTTGCCATAAATAATATAGAAAACATATCAGAAAGTACCCAAAAGGTTGTCAGAGATTTTATAATCGCAAAAGAAAAATTAAATTTAGCTGAAAGCTCTCTAAAGATTCACATAATCAGACATTTAAAACCTAAAGAAATGAGTGGCAAGTTCACAGGTATTAAGAGAAGAAACAACTTGCCTGGTCGCATGATTGTCAATGATGAAATTTCAATGCAGGAAAGCCCTTTAGGTCTTGAAATAACAAAAAATGCATTGCTTCCTTTTCTTCTTGCGGCAAGGTTGACAACAATAAACCAGGATAAAAGACCTGTGTTTGCCGAAGGGCTCGCTTCCAGTTACGAAGCATTTCGACACACCAGAATGGAAAGAATAAAAGCAGAAACCGGTCAAATCACAGACATTGATGATGATCCGGATCAGACGACAAGTAGCAACGATAAAGTAACAAATTGGTATTTGGATCAATTAGACACTTCATTAAATTTTTATTCTAAGAGTGGCGGTTATCATCCTAAAATAAAACCAACTGTCAAGAAAGCAATTGAACTCTGGAGCAGAGGAGAGAAAGTTTTAATATTTTGTCATTACATAGCCACTGGAAAGGCTTTGCGTAAATATATTTCTGACGCAATGCGAAGTGAAGTTGAGTCAAAAGGCAGTCAATTGTTAAAATGCAAGCCAGAAGAAGTATTTGATTATTTGGAAAGAACAGCTGAGAGAATTACAGACAGAGATTCTCGTCCAGGGAAAAAATGTATGCAATTAATTGATGAAATTCTTGTTGATTATAGTGAATTGTCAAATCTCAGAGACGATATAATAAGTGCAATATTAAGATACATGCGTACACCGTCTTTTTTGGTTCGATTTGCACAATCTTATCAATTAGATACTAGTGAAGAAATAGTCATTAAAGCATTTGAAGCTAAGGATAATTCCGGTTTTAGTTTTAGACAAATGTTGTTGCTGTTTTTTAAATTTCTTGAAGACAGGAAAGAAGATCGTGACGAATATATAACAGCGCTAAAGTCTATCCAGCCAGGTGGTATTCGTGTCAGGGATATAAATATCACAGAAGATGATGAAGATTTAAATGATGATATTAATGCAGGTACTCTGATGGCAAATGTACGTTTATGCTATGGTGCAACCAAGCAAGAGTTTAGACAAAAATTAATGAAAACATTTAACACTCCTTTCTTCCCAGATATTCTAATTACTAGCAGTGTTATGGCTGAAGGCGTTGACTTACAGCTTAATTGTAGGCATATTATTCACCATGATCTCTGCTGGAATCCAAGTACTCTGGAGCAAAGGACCGGCAGAATCGATAGAATTGGTGCAAAGTCGGAAAAATGTGGACAGCCGATTCAAGTCTACCTCCCTTACGTAAGTGAAACACAAGATGAAAAAATGTATAAGGTGGTTACCGAAAGAGAAAGATGGTTCAATATAATTATGGGAGATACCTATAAGATTGATGCCATAACAACTGATAAATATGCTCAAAGAATATCATTACCTGAAGAACTAGCAAAAGAACTTTCACTTGATTTATCTGTAAAATAACAAGAGTCTTATAGACATAAAGAAAACATGCACGGCAATGAAACAGCGACCGAAAGATGTCTATTGCCAGGAAATTGGTGATTGGTATGGTTCACTGAAAAAGAAGAATTCAGTTGAATCTGTGTTACAACTTTTGCACGAGTCCCCACTTGAGGTACCCTACATATATCGCGATATTGCAACAGAAGAGGATCTCTCCTACTATATTAACAAGTGGACACAGCAGAGGTTTATTGACTATCCGATCTTATACCTTGCTTGTCATGGCAGCCCTGGTCGAATACACCTCTACAAGGCCAACGGACGAGACAAAACAATAACTACTGATGACTTTTTTGAGCTTCTCAGAGGTAATTGCCATAAGCGCATCATCCATTTCGGCGCGTGTAAAGTGCTCGACATAAACGGTAATACAGTCAACAAATATTTGCGCGAGTCAGGTGCTGTGGCTATATCGGGCTATGCTAGTAAAGTTGACTGGGTTCTATTGAAATTCAAAATAAAGACAAAACCGTAATATTCTGACGTGTAAAGCGTGAAATGTCCTGTCTTTACATAAAACCTAACGTAACGTGTTTGCCATATGCGGAAGCAACTTTTTCCAGGGTTTTAATGGTGGGGTTTGCCTTGCGCGGGTTTTCCAGCCTCTGGTAAACTTGAAAAGATATTTTGAGTTTACGGGCAATTTCCTGCTGGGTACGTCCAGCCCGCAGTTTACGAAGCATGAGAGAAACGGCGATATGCGGTTTTACCGGTATATCATAAATATTCCGTCCTTTTTTGTCAGACGGCTCATGGATTTGGAAACCTCGCTCAAAATCGGATTGAAGACAACCATTGAGGGCTTCCTCTGCGTTTTTAAGGGCCTGGTCAAGCGTTTCACCCCAAGTGTTGATATTTTCGAAATCCGGGAAGGTGACCAGATAAACCCCTTCTAACTTTCTGATTTTTGCGGGATATTGCAACATCATTATTTCTCCTTTATGCCTGCCTGTTTCAGGATGGCCTTGACCAGTCCTTTGGGCAGGTCGGTTGTACCATGGACCGGTATGGGTATGGAGCGGTAATCCTTTCTAACCATAATATGGTGGCTGCCGGAGATTCTGTCCAAAACCCAGCCATGTTCTTCCAGGCGTTTCTTTAATTGTTTGCCGTTCATTGTCGATTATCATACAGCATATATGATGTATGTCAAGTATGTTTTAACCAGTGGAGCGGATTGACTGCCTTTGAGAATAAAGATATTGAACTGACCTGGTGATTATGTTAACAGCATCCGACATTGATCAAACAATTCTTGGGGAAATAATTGGAGGAAAATATGGCATTTATGGATATTGATAAAAATCTGAAATATAAAGTTGCGGATTTGTCGCTGGCTGCCTGGGGAAGAAAAGAGATGGAACTGGCGGAAAATGAAATGCCGGGTCTAATGGCGGTGCGCAAAAAATACGGACGCAAAAAGCCGCTTAAGGGGTTAAAGATCATGGGCAGTCTGCACATGACCATCCAGACGGCCATGTTGATTGAAACGCTGAAGGAATTGGGCGCTGATCTACGCTGGGCATCCTGCAATATTTTTTCCACACAGGATCATGCGGCGGCGGCCATTGCCAAAGCTGGCAGTGCGAAGGTCTTTGCCTGGAAAGGGGAGACGCTGGAAGAATACTGGTGGTGCACGGAACAGGCATTAACCTGGCCGGACGGTTCGGGGCCCGATTTGATCGTGGATGACGGCGGCGATGCAACCTTGTTTATTCACCACGGCGTCAAAATTGAAAAAAATCCGCAGTTGCTCAAACAAAAAGTTGATAATAAAGAATTTGCAATTATTGTTTCGCGTTTGGAACAATCATATAAAAAGAATCCTAAACGCTGGCAGAAAGTTGCAGCCGGAATCCGGGGCGTGTCGGAAGAAACAACGACGGGTGTCCATCGTCTCTATCAGATGCAGGCGTCTGGCGAACTCTTGTTCCCGGCCATCAACGTGAATGATTCCGTTACGAAATCAAAATTTGATAATTTGTATGGCTGTCGGGAATCCTTGGCGGACGGCATTAAAAGGGCGACGGACATTATGATTGCCGGCAAAATGGTTGTTGTCTGCGGCTATGGTGATGTGGGGAAGGGCAGTGCCCAGTCGATGCGGGGATTCGGCGCCCGCGTGGTGGTGACGGAAATTGATCCCATCTGCGCTTTGCAGGCGGCGATGGAAGGTTATGAAGTGAAGACACTTGAAGAGGTGGCACCCATTGCGGATATCTTCGTGACGGCGACGGGCTGCTGCGATGTTATTACCGGCAAGCACATGGAAATGATGAAGGATGAAGCCATTGTCTGCAATATCGGTCATTTCGACAGCGAAATCGATATGCATTACCTCGAAACGAGCAAGGTTTGCCGCAAAGAAAACATCAAGCCGCAGGTGGATAAGTGGACGCTGAAATCGGGCCGTTCGATTCTCATTCTGGCCGAGGGACGCCTGGTCAATCTGGGTTGCGCCACAGGCCATCCGAGCTTTGTGATGAGTAACAGTTTCACGAATCAAACGCTGGCGCAGATTGAGTTGGCTACCAAGAAGTATGATGTTGGCGTTTATACACTGCCCAAGAAACTGGACGAAGAAGTTGCTCTGCTGCATTTGTCCAGACTGGATGCCAGAATGTCAAAGCTGACGAAGAAGCAGGCTGAGTATCTGGGCGTGCCGGTGGAAGGACCTTTTAAACCGGAATATTACAGATATTAATCTTTCTCTGATCAACGCATCTTCCAAACTAGAAGTGAGGGGGATGCGTTCCTCTTCATCAGGTTCTCAATCGATAGAAAAGATAAGCAGCGATACCACCGAACAATAGGTTGGATGCCCATGCTGCCAGGAAAGCCGGAAGCATTCCTGATCTGCCTAAGGACATGCAAAACGCGTGGACAATCCAGTAAGAAAAGCCGATAAATATTCCAATGCCCACGCTCTGCATGACGCCGCCGCTTCGCTCCGAGCGCAAAGAAAAAGACATACCGATTATAACAAGGATAAGTGTAACAAAGGGATAGGCAATCTTTCCATATAAATCAACAAGGTATCTTGAAACATCATAGCCTTCCGAACGAATCTTTTTTATGTATTTATTTAATTCAAAGTAACCCATTTTTTCCGCGTCTTTTTGGATGATTTTAAAGTCATCCGGTTTTTCCGGTATGTCAATTACTTTCTTGCTGGACCATTCCAGAAAAGGGACCTGATTCTGATCAAAGGTTGTGACAAGCAAATTAAAAAATACCCATTGGTTATTTTGCCATTCAGCCCTTTCGGCATCAATGCGCGTTTTTAGCGTGAAATCGGGATGCAGATGATTGATGGTTATGCCTCGTAAAATATTTTTTTCGACATCAAACATTTTAAAATTATAAATGGCATTATGACTCCGATACCAGATTTCATTTTGCTTGAAAACGCCGAGATTTTTTTGCTTCTGCACATCCACTTTTACAATGTGTTTTGTTTTCTGGATCGAGAATGGAGCGACCAACTCGCTGAAAAAAAACAAGAATATCGATAAAATTGCCGCTACACCTAAGGCCGGGAGTGAAATACGGTAAAGGCTGATGCCGTTGGCTTTCATAGCTGTGATTTCACTGAATTTAGAAAGAGAACTATATGTGAGCAATGAAGCCAAAAGAATGGCGGCCGGTAGGACAAGTGAAATAATGAGGGGAATGGAGTATAAAAAATACGATGCCATTTGCCAGGCTGTTGCATCATTACTCAAGAACATCCGAAATCTTTGGAAAAAATCAACGATCAGATAAAGGCCAATAAACGATACGCACGTAATGGCGAAAAAACTTAGGAATGTTTTAAGAAGATATCGATCCAGTAATTTCAATGGTTCATCCTCAAGTTTTTAACTTTTTTGCCAGAGGTAAACATAAGCCATCCGGAAAAGAGAAATTTCTTTGTTTGCCATATAAAAAAGGTAGATGCCGAGAAAAGCGAATATAAGATTGGGTGTCCAGACACCAACAACCGGAGACAAACGCCCGGTTTCCACCAGTGCTTCACCACCTATGCGTAAGAGGTAATAAGCGGTGACAATCAGGATACCGACGGCAAAGCCACGGGATTTTACCGCCCGGTGGCTTTTAATGCCTAAAGGCAGAGCCAGCAGGCCGAAGAAGATGCAGGATAATGGAATGGAAAATTTTTTATGAACTTCCATAGCCAGTTCACGAACAACTTTACCTGTCAGTCCGGGCTTTTTTATCTTCTCCAGAAGTTCCGTCATGGTCATTTCATCAGTGTCTTTAGCTTCATTATTAAATGTGGCAAGCGTTGTGGAGAGGTCCAAATTGATATCGTAGCTTTTAAAATCAACTTTCCGGTAGTTTTTTAAATCAGAACTCACGGTATGAATCGAGCCGTTTTCCATTCGCAGTTTAACAATCATCAATTTCGGATCGGCAACCAGAAAAGCCTTTTTAGCGAAGATGGTGTTTTGTTCATTGATGATACGACTGTCTGAAATCATAACACCTTCCATATATTCACCATCTATTGGAATTTTATCGGCGTAAACGAGAAGTCCCTTAAAATCAGCGTTAAACACCTTTTCTTTGATTCCAATACTGGCGTTTTGTGAAGCCACTTCAAAAAGGAGTCTCTTGGTTGCGAGATTACTCTGAGGTACAAGGAAATACCCTATAACAATGGTAAAAATAAAAGCGAGCAGCGATATAATGGCTACCGGATAATAAAGCTGAAGTAAACTCACGCCCGATGCTTTCAGCGCTGTTATTTCATTGTCTGCCGAAAACCTACCCATGGCAATGAGGATAGAAACTAAAAGAGCGACAGGTATTGTAAACATCATGAGCGAAGGCATAATGAGGATAATCATATGGGATACGGATATAAGACTGACGCCTTTATTGACCATCAAGTCCATAATCTGGAGAATCTTCCCCATCAGCAGGACGAAGGTCAAGACGAAAAGGATGATGATAAAAGGGATAGCAATTTCCCGAAATATGTAACGGTTGATAATTTTATTCATATCGTTATCAAAAAGTTTTTAAAAACTATCATGTATCGATGATTTTGCACAAGCAAAACATGACAGATACAAAAATAGGCTTTTTTCAGCTTTCGGCGCGTTATCCTGGCTAACTGCTGAATGCGGTTGAAAAAATCTTTTATCCATGAAGCACTTCATATCCCGAAAATATCCTCCGATCTGCCGTGCTTTGAAGAAATTAAAATGGCGTTGCTGCCAGGCAGGCATTCCCCTTACGCCGTGTAGGAAACATGATGATATTAATAATAAAAATGACAAAATTTGTGCAAGATGAAATTGGTTGACGATACCATTTGCGGTGACTTGTGCTTGACTTTGATTTTCTCCTATGCTAGCAATCGCGAACTTATGCGGCTAAAATTTGTTTGTTCACTGGGGGATGATGTCTGATAATTTCTTTACGCTCATGATTATACCACGCAGAAAGAGTGCGGTGACTAAGATTTCTCTTTCAAGTAATCTGGTACGTGGTCTTTTTGTTGGTTCAATCCTGGCAGTTCTTTTAACTCTCTACGTGGTTTATGATTATGCAAGTATTAAAAGAGATCGGGCAGAACTCTCACGCCTCAGACAGCAGACGGCCCAACAATCAAAAGAGATAATTAATCTGGCCGTCAAAGTCGATGAATTTGCCGATCGAATGGAAGAATTTAAACAATTCGATAAAAAGATAAGAATATTGGCAGCGAACCAGGTCGGACGGGATAAAAAAATCCCATTAGGGATCGGGGGTTCAAGCAGCGGGCAGGTTCGGTTAAAAGAGTTGATAAACCGGGATCAGGAAACACTTGTTTCCGGTATGCGTAAAAGTATTAGCCAGTTAAATGAGGATGCCAACGAAAGGGAATTGAGTTTTAACGAACTTTTAAGATTTCTTCAGGAGCAGAAGTCGCTTTTAGCGGCTACACCTTCCATCTGGCCGGTCAGAGGTTGGGTAACCTCAGAGTTTGGTTCACGGGACAATCCTTTTGAGAAGGGCGTTGAATTTCATAAAGGATTAGACATTGCAACAAAAATGGGGAAAGAGGTCGTTGCCCCGGCGGACGGTTTTGTTGTTGAAGTTGCCCATCGTTTGGATGAGGGTAATATTGTCAGGATTCATCATGGGTATGGTGTTTCCTCCAGTTATGCTCATCTAGCAAAG
>Ga0116155_10001093_pt1 | contig 19917 bp, 15 predicted proteins | sample AD_UKC032_MetaG_FD_89890 | JGI IMG/M metagenome (GOLD analysis project Ga0116155, IMG submission 89890) | Active sludge microbial communities of municipal wastewater-treating anaerobic digesters from USA - AD_UKC032_MetaG | ecosystem: Engineered > Bioreactor > Anaerobic > Digestate | place: USA...
CCACCATACACCACCATGACTGCAATATAGAATATGCCTGCAGCAGCAGCCACAAAAAACCACCAAGAATCCCAAGACAGATTTGGACGAGCAATAATCCTAAGTGGCACTTTATAGAATAATCCCAGAATATAAAAACTGATAAAAAAAGAAAAATTAATTAAATAAAGGTCAAAATGGTCCTGCATTTGCATATAATGTGGTAGAAACATTGAGGGAATGTAAACAACCACGTAAATAAACCAGTAGATTATATATGAAGGGCGTGTAAGATGTAATGGAATCCATACAATTGGTAGCAATGCCAGCAATGATGCCAGTATAATTGAGTGGATCGGTGGCTGAGCAAAAGTTAACCCCATATAAGCCCATGTTGGTGAAACTATCGCAATATAAACATAGTTAAACAGACATGAAAACAAGATTGCACCTAATAAAAGTTGTAATCTGTATGTAATATGTCTTTTAATCATTACACTCAATTCATCATCCGTCTTACAGAGATCCTTTCCTCGAGATCTCTGATCCATGTCGAACCTAATTTTTTCAGCACAAGTAAATAGATAATTCCACAAAGAACCTGGACCGAAAGGACTATTGCTAAGTTTTGATAACTGAAGCGGTTGGATATCATTTCATACTTCAAAAAATAAATAAACAGTCCCATTAGTATGTTAATCAGCAGCACAGAATAAAAATTATCAGGCAGAAATTTTATATGATACCGTTTTTTCATAAAATTGTGTGTCAATATTCCAAGCGCAATCAATCCCAAATCAAAGCCTATCGCCAACGCTATTAGACCAAGGCCGAGCTTCAATAAAATGAGACTGCTGCTTATGGTAATGATCAGCCCTATATAAAGATTGAAAGCGTTTATGGCTTTTTTTTCAACAGCATCAATTATGCTTCTCATCATGGTGTAAAAGAAAAAAGGAATCATGGCGAGGAAAATAATCCTTGCGATGGGCACGGCTTCAGAATATTTGAAGCCCAGCCAGATAAAAATCAGAAAATCGACGATAAGAAACAGCTGGATAACTGTAAAAAGACCTATATGCAAAATAAGGTCGTACATAGATCGCAACTTATTAATTAAATACTGTTCATTACCACTCCCCACAAAACCAGCTGCCTTCGGCAGGACAATCATACCAAATCCACTCGTTGCCACTTCCAGAATGCTAAAAATCCATATGCCGATTGACAGGTAGGCGGCATTAGCAATACCGCCTGCGTAAGGACTTATAAGAATGCCAAAAGTAAATATAAGAGTGAGAGCTACTGAGCCGGGGGCACGGGGGATTGAATAAGTCAAAAGTTTCTTTGTCATGGATTGAAATTCTTCCCGGCTCGTTGATCGTATACCTTTGATAACTTTTGGTATTAAGCCGATCAGGCTTAGGTAAAACAGGCATCCTATCCCGAAAATAATAAAAGTGACATTTTTCCACTGAATGAAAAAGCCAGCGATGGAAATTGGTAATATTCCTATAATGAGAATATTCCAGATATTTGCGCTAAGTATCTTTTGCCTGCCGCGATAATAGGCATACAAACAGAGGTAGAAATTTTCACCAATGAGCAGAAATAAAATTAATATAAATAGAAGCTCTGTTCCCTTCTGATTAAAAAGGAGTTCACTTAACAAGCCCGAAAAAGGCAATGATGCACAACAAAACAAAAATGTGCAGGATAATGAAACCGCCAGCGCCGATGGCAGTACGATTCCCGTTTTTTGCCCTTTTCCCTCATAGAGCGCAATATATCGCGCAAGTCCTATGCCAATTGTCAACGTTGTAAAGGGAAGCAGTGCCGCCACGGCCCGTCGAATCAATGTATAGATTCCCAGTTCCTCAGGACCTAAGCCCGTGGCAATGATTCTTATAAGAAAGATATTACAGATTGCACCTGCAACTGCAGTAAAACTTGTAATAAATATGTCTGTTAAAAAAGGGGAAAATCTTCTGAGAAAAAGTGATTTTAACATTTATTCATAAAACATCTTTTTAGATGGATGCCCCCGGTGGAACCGGTACGTTAGGTTTCAGAGGTCAGACTTAAACCAGTAACAGCTTGTCTGTATTTTTTGTTACAGATGGGACACTGATGATCATTATTTAATTTTTCGCCGCATATACACATCCAGCCCATCTGACGGGCGGGATTGCCTACCATCAGGGCGTGATCAGGGACATCTTTTGTAACTACTGCGCCGGCGCCGATGAAGGCGTAACTGCCAACGGTATGGCCGCAGATGATGGTGCAGTTGGCTCCGAGTGTTGCACCCTTTTTAACTAGGGTGGAGCGAACCTGATCCATTTTGCTGATTTCCGCCCGTGGATTATAGATATTGGTAAACACCATGGATGGTCCGCAGAAAACGCCGTCTTCCAGTGTAACGCCTTTATAGACGCTGACGTTGTTTTGAATTTTACACTTATTGCCGACGATGGCGTCGGGACCGATGACAACGTTCTGGCCGATGTTGCAGCTTTCACCGATTTTGGAACCGGAAAGGATGTGGGAAAAATGCCACACCTTACTTCCCTTCCCAATCGTGATGTTATTGTCAATAATTGATGTTTCATGGGCGAAATAGTCATTAGTGAATGATGAATGGTGAATGGTTAAACTGGCACCACCTTGTTCTTTTTGTTCGAGGGATTGTTGGCTGAGTTCTAAGACTTTTAGTACTTTCAGGCCTTCTTCGCCGGATGTCAATGGCTCGGTATTATTGGCGATGGCATCCAGGAATGCTCGGCATTCGGCTTTCAGGGGTTCTTCCCAGATGTCCTTCAGGTCGATGGCAATGCTCTCTGCCTTTTTGGGGACGGGGAGACCATTTTGCCAGTTGATGGTGTGGGGGTAAAGAACCAGTTTTGTTTCGATGGGTTCGGTATCATCGAAGACAAGCATGCCGATGCTGCCCACAATCACCAGTTTCTGCTCTTTGTAGGGATTGAGCCAGCTCACAAAGATATGCGCACCGATGCCGGAGGGGAATTTGAGGTTCGTCATGGTGACATCAGGAATTTGGGCATGCAAAAAACTGCTGCCTACGGAATCAACATAAGAAGGTTGCTCGCCTGTAATGCTCAAAATAATAGAAATATCATGCGGTGCAAATGACCAGAGAATGTTTTCCTCGCGCCGAATTTTCCCCAGGCTCAAGCGGCGGGAGTAAATATATTGTAATCTACCGATTTTTCCTGTCCTGATTATTTCCTTTAATCTGATGACAGCAGCGTGGTAATTTAGAATATGACCAACAAAAAGGATTTTATTTTTTTCTGCTGCCAAGCGAACAAGTTTTTCTCCCTCATCGTAAGTTAAAGACAAAGGCTTCTCTACAAAGACGTGTTTACCGGCTTTTAATGTCTTGCTGGCAAGCGTATAGTGGGTGGCGGCCGGCGTGGCAATCACTACAGTATCAACTGATTTATCCTCAAAGATTTCACATTCTTTGCCGACAATCTTTACATTGGGATAATCTTTTATTAGCTGCTGACGGGTTTTTGTGTCAGCATCATAACCTAATTTTAATACGCCAAGCTGATTAAAATTTCGAACAAGATTCTTTCCCCAGTAACCGGCCCCCATAACAGCAACGCGAGGTTTATTTGACGATGATATTTTTTCAGATTTCATGCAATTTCCTTTTAGATTAGAATATTGACTATAGTCAGTGAATTAAAATAATTATAAACTATTAATAATCTTTTTCTCATCAAATATTTTTCAGGCATTTAAAATACTGGCGATTCTTGTTTGGTCCTGTTCAAGCAGATACGGATGCATGGGAAGGCTGAAGATACGTTTGGCGCAATCTTCACTCCCGGGGAAATCGCCTTTTTTATATCGCAGATACGCAAAAGCAGTTTGCAAATGCAAAGGCTTGGGATAGTAAATTGCCGTAGGAATTTTGTTGTCTTGAAGTTTTTTAATCAAGTCCATTCGGCATTTTTCATCCTTTGTCAAAAGTGAATATTGAGCCCAAACGCTTGTGTACCCGGTGGGGATGTAAGGGGCCAAAATAGTGGATAGTGGATAGTGTCTGGTGGATAGTAAAGCAGTGTAACGCTGGGCGATGGTTTGGCGCAATTCTACTTCTTCCGGAAAGATATCAAATTTGGCAAGCAAAATAGCAGCCTGCAAAGTATCGAGTCGGCCGTTGATGCCGATACGAACGTTGTCGTATTTATGCCCGCCTTTTCCATGGACACGGATGGATGACATGATTTCAGCAAGATAATCGTCGTCGGTGAAGCACATGCCGCCGTCGCCGTAACAGCCCAAGGGCTTTGCCGGGAAAAACGATGTACAGGCAATATTGCCAAATGAACAGGACATTTTATTTTTGTATCTTGCTCCGAATGATTGCGCGGCATCTTCGATGACAAACAGTCCGTTTTCTTTGGCGATGGCTTCGATGGCGTCATAGTCTGCAGGCAGTCCGAACAAGTCAACGGCGATAATGCCGCGCGGTTGAAGAGCTACCCCCTCACCCTTGTCCTCTCCCACAGGGGGAGAAGGAATAAATTTCGGTAAAGGATAAATGGATGGATTATTCAATTTCACAGATTTGACGGCCAAGGCCAGTTTGTCTGGGTCAATATTAAAAGTTTTAGGATCAATATCGACAAAAACCGGCGTGGCGCCAAGCAGGCTGATAACTTCCGCCGTGGCAATAAAAGTAAATGGCGTTGTGAATATGGCATCACCCGGTTTCACACCATAGGCCATGAGCGCCATGAGCAGCGCGTCAGTGCCCGAGGCGCAACTGATGGCGTGCTTTGTACCTGTATAGGCGGCAAGCTTTGCTTCCAGTTGTTTGATTTCCGGTCCCATAATGTAGCTGCCGTGATTTAAAACATTTTGAATGTTGTTGTATATCTTATCCTGTATTCTTTGTTGCTGCAATTTTAAATCGATAAACTCCACAAATTTCCCCCCTTTCATTTATAGAATTGTATCCAAGATGTACTCCGGGATGACAGGTTTATTTTTTTAGGACAACTCTAGATGCGACCCAATCCCGGATGGAATTTTTTTATTTTCATATTTAGCAGATACCGTGATGTCCTTATCTTTGATTAAAACCTCTGCACAACTAAGTTTAATATGAGTTTATCCATCGTTTTTTATCGCCACCGCAATATTCGATTTCGCAACAATCGTATCTTCTTGATACAGCTCCGCTTTCTAGATTACAAAAGTATCTGAAAAAATAAAGATTGCTATATCGCTTCGCTCTTCGCCATGACCGGAGGAGCGGTTTTTTCAAATGTCTTTGATACTGTACCAGAGTTGCCCCACATACTCTCTGAAAACAAGCTGGTTGTTGTAAAGCCATCGAGACTGCGGGATGTATCGGACTGCGAGAGTCCCTGCCGGCGATGCGCAGAGATAGTTCGATGGCAGAGGAATCACATTGCTGAAAAATTTTCGAAATTCTATTTTGCTTCTTTTCATGTGATAGACGCGGTCAGACCAGTAAAGGACAGGCCCCGATGATATAAACTTAACCAATAGAGCAATCACTAACAGCGGAAACGCAAAAATCAGTAATAATAACAGGTTCAAAATAAAGTCGAAAAAACGTTTCATCATGATTGAGCTTTCGTCCATTTCATCAGTAAATGCCTCATGGCGGAAGATCTTTTGAGGTCAGCCGAAAGGGTCCAGGAGAATAATTGAAATCTCTGGCTGCCTCGTCATGGTCAAACACCAGATTGACGTTCATCCGATCGGCCATTTGCATAGTCCAGTTTCGATAGTGCGGAAGGCAACGGATCAAGGCTACCGCCAGCCGAAAAAGCCAAAGAGGTGTTGGGATCAACATCGGCCGGCGACCAAGAGCGGCAAAAACCCGGTTAATCATCTCCCGATAAGTAAGCGTCTCACCGCCTGAAAGATTATAAGCGTAATTGATCACATCGGCCTTTTCAAGAGCGGATACACAGGCCGTCGCGACATCCTCAGCGTGAACGGGCTGACGCAGTCCTTTTGCCTGTCCCAACATAGGAAAGACATAAAAACGGCGGATGAGGCGGACTATTTCAGAAATATTCTTATCTTGTCCCAGACCGTAAATCAAAGTCGGACGAAGAATCACCCAATCGACGCTTTTCACCTGCGCCCAGTTGCTCAGGCAGCCTTCACTCTCCGACAATCGGCGAGCTACAACCATTTCATCCGTGTCAGATGAGTTACTCTTGCTAAAGCGACTGGTCGAAGAAAGCACGATGATACGGTGCACACCATATTTTTCCATCATCGAAAAGTAATCCGATAATACCCAGAGCGGCGCAACACTAATCCAGAAATCAATCTTATCGCTTTCGTTTTCAGGATCGCTGAGATTATTAATAGAGTTCGGAATTTGTATCCATTGGACGTGCGGATCATCACTGCTCATCGAACGACGGGAAAACGCCCTGACGTTCCACCCATTCTTCCTAAGCAACGGCAAGAGACACTGGCCGACTAAACTCGTCGCCCCTAACAAACCTACACGTTTTTCACTCACGCCCAATCCCCATAATACTTCCTGCTTTTCTTACAGAATACCATATTGCCAAAACTCCAAAACGTAACCATACGCCCAGTGACACAATCCACATCAATACCCCCGGATATTGATTCCGGAAAAACTTCCGGTAGAACCGCACCATCCCTTTGTGTTTGTGCCATTCCACAAAAATCAGCCGTGTTTTGCTGCAAGCCCCCTTGTGATGAACCGCACGAGCATCTGGTACAAACATGATTTTCCAGCCCCTATGCCGGAAACGCATACACCAGTCCAGATCCTCGCAGTGAAGGAAGTATCCCTCATCCAATGAACCGACATCCGATAAAGCCTCACGCCTGACAAGCATAAGCGCGCCGGAAATGGCCTCAACTTCCGTGGGAATATCCGGCAGAGATTGCTGATGGAGCGAAAAATCAGAAAAAAGACGTGGATATCTTTCACCAAGTTTTGACAAACCGAAAGCGCGGATAAAAGAACGCCAGGGTGTCGGTACGGCGCGTCTTCCCCCTGCCTGTTCTGTCCCATCCGGATTCAGCAGCAGCGGTCCAGCCATTCCTGTTTCCGGTGATGACTTCATAAACGCTAACAACGTCTCCAAAGCATTGCTTTCCATCAAACAATCCGGATTCAGAAATATCAAATATTCGCTTTCACCGGCATTAGCCACCCCAATATTACAAGCTCTCGCAAAACCGAGATTCTCTTGATTACGAATACATTTCAGGCGTGATTGCAAAATGGCTATCCGCTCCATCTCATCCATGCTTTGATCAGTCGAAAGATTATCCACGATAATTATTTTCGACACAGTCTCTGAGAGCAAAACGGATTGTACAGCCTGTTTCAACAATGGACCGGCGTTGAAATTTACAATAATAACAGATACATCAGACATACAAAACTCGTTCCTATAATGAAAAGATGTGTTTTCTGGAAACTATTTCTGTGCAATTAATTAGATTCCTGACTTATTTTCCAACGCTGTTACGGCATAAGGCCATAAAATCTTTAGTTAGAAATCGGCTAACGCCGACGCCGATTGCCATGCACGCAAACCAAGCCATGATATGAAAATACCGCGGGACGGGGCGTTCTATAAAAAAAATGGCCTCGGCAAAAACAATCAAAGCCCAAACGCTGAACATAATATTTTTCCTGCGCAGGTCAGCATCACGCGCCAAAACCGTAAGGATTATCCACAACAGGGGCACAAACAGTAGTCCCTGGAGCCAATATTGAGATAAAAGGAAATATCGACCTGTAAGAGATTTAAGATCCATTGCAGATGAAGCATCAGCGGGATAACGGAATTTGGCCTTGATTAAATGGAGGAAGCTGTCATCCAAACGACGGTTTCCTAATTCTGTTTCCATATACATGCGAAAATAAGAGGAATCAAAATGATCTGTGAAAGACTGCCAACCCAGATGAAGAAATGCAAATGGTTTAGAAATGACTGCGTGCAATGCTGTCTTATAGGCGATTTGATTGGCCTTGATGTGATTACGTTCGATTATTTTCAAGTACCAGACCACCCCGCCTTCCATCCAGCGGTGAGCACCGCGGGCTCGCCGGTCTGCAAGCGGGAATCGCGCATTGCGTAAAACCTGTTCTCCAAGAGCCTGATCCGGAAAATCACTCGCCTGAACAATGGGGATGACATACCCCAACGCAAAGAAACCGTCGTCATAAGAATATGCAGGCGATTCATGATGAAGATAACCATTCATATGTTTGTAGATCGTTGTAAACGCAAAAATTAAAAAAACGGACAGGCAAACATGTAAAACTTTAACCTTAAAAGTCATGCGTGTCTGTTGTGCGGTGGCTACGGCTATCACCGGAATTGCGAAGGCACTTATCCACGAGAAAGGTATAAAGGCAAAACGAATACATATCATCACTGTGGCTAGGAACTGCATAAGCAACAGCCATTTGATCCGGATATCATCTAGATACTGAAGAGCCACCCACACATAAAAAACAAACAAAAAAAGTGCCAGTGTTTCAGTCATAACATATCGGGTATAAAGCAGTTGCAAAGGTTCCAACGTCATGACACAGGCTGTACCAAATGCTATCCAGTGATGCATGGCGAAATACCGGATTAATAAATGCGCAGAAACCAGTGAGATAGAAACGGCCAGCAATGTCTGAACGATGACCAAAGTTTGGAGGGATTTGGTTGTGACAGAAACGAGACGGATGAAATATCCATACACAAAGGAGCGATCGGAGGGCAGCCAGCCACTAACGGCCGTCCAAATATAGCTTGCTGAATCTCCGAAAAAAAACATCGGATGATGATCCAGCCACAAAAGAAAGCTTTGCATTACAATCAAAATCAGAAACATCAAAAGAAATTTATTTCTCATAAAATTACATGTACTTGAATCTATATTTTAACATTGCACCAATGCCATACAGGCCATCTTTCCACGATACTTTTTTACCCTGCTCAATCGTTCTTGGATAATAATGGATGGGCACTGTCATGATTCTCAAATTTGCTTTTCTTAACGATGCAATGAAGAAGGGAGTTATTTCCGCAAAATCAAAGGCGAACCCGTTTTCTTGAAATTGCGTATCCCTGGTTAAATCAGCGGTCCATACTTTGTAGCACGTGTTGATGTCTTTTAAATTTTGGCCGAATATGACTCTTCCGAGGATCGTCATAATCCGACCACCGACATAAAATGACAAGTAAGCGGTTTTATGTTCTTTCAAACCAAGACGATTTCCATAAACCACCTTTGTTACGCCTTCAATGATGGGTTTCAAGAGTGCGGGATAGTCAGCTGGATCATATTCCAGATCCGCGTCCTGCATGACCAGAATATCACCCGTCGCGACCTTGATACCTGCTCGCACCGCTGCACCTTTCCCCGGAATTGTTTCAATAATCAATCGGGGATTTTCATCTAAATTTCGGGCAATCCACGCGTTAACCAACGTCCCGGTATTATCGCTCGAGTTGTTGTTAATGATGATGATTTCTTTTTCCAAAGGTATAGACACAGATTTCACTTTATCCAACAATGCAATGACCGTCTTTTCCTCATTATATGCAGGAATCAGTATGGATAATTTTTTATAATGGTTTCTGTTTCGTGCCATATTAACCTATGCTATTAATGCGATAAATCAGGAGGAGAAGATGAACGATAGACATTCAAATTGCAATCCCTTAAAATTTTTAGAGACCCACGAACCAGAGCCGGGCGTTCTTCAAATTTTGACAGCTCTTCATCAGTGGCGGTATCCACCCTTAATGCTATTTCATGAAGTTTCTTAAAGTAAGCTTGCCGATGCGGCTGAATTCGCCATTCGACGATCGACGTAACCAAAATACCCGAAAAAATTACGACGGCAGGCATATACAATAGTATCCGCTTATAAGGCTTTATATTGTTAGAATTGACCAAGAAAAAAATAATCATCCAGAGACTACCGACAAGTCCATATATGCTGATGCACGTATAGCGCGATGCCATACCATAGTCTATTCCGTAGCCAAATCTTCCTATCATCATAAAAACAATATAAAAAAACGACTGCATGATCAGATAAAGGGGCAAATAAGTAATTTTATATAATTTCGATGCGACAAACAAATACATACTCAAACCATAAAGAAACAAAACAAACATTCCGAGAGTGGCCATGAATTGAAATGATAAATACATATCGGCAACATTGACGCCCACAACACTCGCTCCCAAAGCGGCCAACAGAAACTGTAAAGCGTTTGTGGGACTGATCATTATAATCATGATTTTATCTAGCAGACCCGAGGAACTTGAGAAATAATCATTTTCGTGGATTCTGTATAAATATAGGCAAGCAATTGCGATTAAAAAAATACTTATTAAAAGTAGCCGAAACCAGCAATCTTTCGCTAGTTTGAAGTGATGAATTAATAAGTAGCATAAAAAAGTCGAGCCCAACGAAGGCGCAAAAACGAAAGCCAAATTTCCACCAAAGACTAGTATCGCCAAAGTAGGAAATACAAAAGCTGGGAACCAGTACTTCAGGTCACTCCTCGTTACAAATAATTCCAGGCTGATAAAGCTGGCAATAAAAAAAGGCATTGGCGCTTGAAAAACAAAACCATACGCATAGGTCAGTCCTTCCCATTGAATAACACTAAAAATAACCAAGCTTAGCAAAAAAAATGATGCGGTGATAAACTCCATTGAACACCTGGGTAATAGACTCTTTCGATAGTCCCGATAAATCAAAATGGCTGATGCCAGAATCAGAAAAGGAATCAAAAGAACGATTATCCTTGAGTTCATACCAAATATTTTCATATTGACCCATTGAATAGCTCCGTATCCTAATATTCGATTTAGGGCAGTTGGCCGCCAAAGATCCCCAAAGGCCAGAGATCCGTCGCAGTACTTTTCAACAAATCCACCTTTAATGAGATACATATCATCCCGGAAGGCCACATCAGCGGCAGTGGACCAGACATAAAAAAGCGTTATGGCAAAAGGAATGCATATGGATAAACAGCAATATAATTTTGATTTGATACTCATATTGATCAACGCCCTGTAAGAAGCTCTGAAAAGACATTGCCGATTATCTTTTCCGCCTCTTCCATGGAAAAGTTTTCTTCACAGTATAAAAGCCCGGCGCGAGACAGTGCTTCCCATAACGGTTTATCGACGCACAGGGACTGGATCATTTGGGCCAGTTCATACGGATCGTCAGAAACGAGAATATTTTTATGATGAATCAAACCTGTCCCTTCAGCGGCTGTTTTTGTCGCTACGCAGGGAACGCCGTAACTGAGGCTGGTAATCACTTTGCCTTTCATGCCCGCGCCATATCGGAGCGGCGCTATGGATAGACGGCACTTACCGAATACATCGGCAAGGTCTTTCACATATCCCATAATAACAATATCACCGGAAGCCAGAGCAGCTACCTTGTCGGGCACGTTACTTCCGACAATCAAAAATCGCTCCGCAAAACCGCCGGCGCGTAGAATCGGCCAAACTTCACTGACAAAATACTGGACGGCGTCTGCATTAGGCGGATGCGTGAAACCGCCGATAAACACGATATCCCGACGATCTTCCCAGGGAATATCAGATAAACCAGGAATCTCTCTCACAATGGGAATGTTGAATAACCGGGCATCTGGAACCAGTTCATTTAAAAATTCTACTTCATACCTGCTGCGCAATATCGTCGCGTCAACTTTTCTGATGATGCCAAGCTCTTGTGTCCTGATGTTTGCCGCTCTGGCCAGCAATGCGGAAGATCCCTCTAATTCGGCTCTCCGTTCCTCGCGTAAAAAATGCAGATCTACTGTATCGAAAATGATTCGTGCATCGGGTGCGTATAGCCTGACTAAATCAACCAGGTGGGACGCCACATACACTCTGCAAAGCATCACAATATCCGCTTCCGGCGCATATCGCATAACGGCTTCTTTGGATGTATTCACAAACGGAAGATAAACGCATTCCACACCCATTCTCTGCAAATCTCTTGTGTAATCATCAAAAAATATAAGGTTTTCCGGAACAAAGGTGACATGAAAACCCATTTTTTTCATAATTTTCATATAATTAAATGCATCCATCGATCCCGAATCTTTATCCGGCGTTGGGGTTAAGGCATCGATAATCAGAATACGACCTTTCACCGTGCGATCAGCAGGTATGGAGTCCGGATCGTAACTGCCATGCCTGGTCAGCACATGTTTCCATTTGTCAAAGAATTGCTGTTGATTAACCACCTGATATTTTTTGATTCCCGAATCTTCTGATTTTCCATGTGTTATCCCCTCAAAATGTACAACTTCGGCCAGCGGCTGATAAACCACTCTATAACCGGCTGCTCTAACCTGAAAAGCAAGATCAGTGTCTTCATAGTAGGCAGGAGCAAATTGCTCATCAAAACCACCCAACTGCTTCCAGAGTTGCAAGGAAACAGCAATAGAAGCCCCTGAACAATAATCAACATCTCGCAGATAATTAAACTGAGGACGCAAAGGATTAGTGCAACGTCCGTAAATCCAAGCGCCAACATCATGGAACACAATGCCACCGGCATCCTGCAACATTCCATCCGGATACAATAGCTTGCAACCGACAAGTCCTAAGGCAGAATTTTCATCCAGGGGTTGCACAAGTTCATCAAGCCAACCTGGACACACTAATGTATCGTTATTTAAGAACACGATGTACCGTCCCTGAGCTTTTTTTGCGGCAGCATTGCAATTTTTTAAGAAACCCTGACTTGTTTCATTACGGAAATATCGTACCTTCGTAAAACGATTCTGAAACACGGCAGGCGTCTGATCCGTTGAATGGTCATCGGCAATAATGATTTCATAATCATCTCGACCGGCGTTTACAAAGATGGAATGCAGACAAGCTATCGTAAACCTTATCTTATTATACACAGGAATGATGATGGATATTCTGATAATATCATGATGCCCGGAAATATTTTCTGACAACTTTTTTAAATCAGATATCCATAAATTTATTTCATCATCGCTCGGCAAAGCCAGCGTTGAATGTTTTGATGAAATCGGTAATTGATAGTGAGAAATCAGACGGTAAATAATTTCCGGAAATTTTTTTGTGTATTGCTCCTCCCGGATATACAATTCTTCGGACCTTTGAAGGAATTTTCGTAGATCCCATGAATTATTAATCAGAAAAAACCACGCTTTTTTTATCATATGAGGCCGCAAAAGCCTCAGGAACATTCGCGGATTAGCCAAAACAGATCGTAGAATTCGCATGAAAATCATTTATTTATTTCTGTGCATCATGGTTTATTTTTAATCACTACTGTACCAACGTTTTGAGAAAATGGCTGATTATAATTCTAAGTATTTGAATTTGCAGAACTGATTTTCATGTCATTTCAATGACAAACTGATAGTTATGCGATCATACCGTAAAATCGGATTATTAAAACACCTATGCTCTATAATTGATTTATAAAAAATGATGATGCAATATTTGGGGCAGCCTAGCTCTTTTTATCGTATTTTCCAACCGGAAGCCCGCCATATCGAGCCAATCTTCAGGCTGTTCTTTTCAAATATTGCCGTATGCGTTTCAATTGATTCTTGGTTCTCGGAAATCTGCGGCCAAAAGCATTTAACCAACGTTCCGCTTTTTTCACCCCTGGAATAGTTTCAAGTCGTCTTATCCGATTGCGCAGCTCTTCCACGTCCTCAGGAAGCAGGTAGTTGGGATATCCGGCTATGGTTGTCACCGGCAGCGAGTATGCTCGAGACAGCGACTCCTTCCTGCCAAGCCGCTCCCAGTGTATCAATCCGCGAATCACCTTGTCCCAGGCCATAACCGTTGCCAGAGCAAAAGAAAGTTCCCCGTCGTTCTTTTCATCAAGGCGAAAATTAAACTCTTCGTAAGCCTTGGCTACACAGTCCTCAAAAGAAAACCCATTTGCTGGATAATTATCTTTCAGGGCATATTGAATCTGCCGTTCTATAAATTGCTCAACGCTGTTGTAGTTCTCATGATGAATGTGTAGACAGCCCGGCGGTTCAAGCGTATGGAGCCGTTCCTGACCCGTCAGTACTTCCGGCAGCTTGTGGGTGGTATCGCTCCACTGTACACAACCTTTCCGGAAAAGGCGGATTTGTTGATCCGGATACCAGTTGCTGCCCCGCATAATCTGACCGGCAATCATGTTGTAGCGGGGAATAAAAAAAGCATCACAACTTCGCTTATACTGCTCCAACAGCTCATGAATTATTTGTTCTGCGTCTTCGGCCAAATACTCATCCGCATCAAGTACCAATATCCATTCATGACGGCCACATCCCAAAAAATCATTCCGAATACCATCTATTCGCTGTACAACAGGAGCCTGTAATACCGTAGCCCCATACTGCCGGGCAATCTCGCAAGTTCGGTCATGGCTATCCATGTCAACCACAATACATTCCTCCGCCCAACGCACTGACTCCATCAAGCGGGACAAAGTCGGCTCCGCATTCCTCGTATGAATAATTACCGTAATCTCCAGCATTACATCACCCGTCTATTGTGTATTTCCCGCGCCAGCGCTCAAGAAACTGCTGGCGGGACGTAACATCCAGCTCAATGCGCCCTGGCGTCAACGCTTCAAAATGAATAGGACGCCCCGCATTGACACACACCACTCGATGGCCACGTTGCCTGACTCTCAAACAAAAGTCAATGTCCTCGAGTCCGAACGCATAGGATTCGTCAAATCCCCCGACCTGCTCGAACAGCTCCCGTCTGACCATCATGCATGCGCCAGTTACAGCTTGGAAATCTTCAACAAAACAGAACGGTTCCAAGAATCGACCACGATCCAGATGATAGGGCCCTATATCATCTCGACCGAATACCACGCCTCTGTGTTGTACGCGCCCGTCCGGGAAATAAAGCCATGATCCGGTAACGCCTATGCCAGCATTACAACCATGCTGCATCATAAGTAAAAGGGATGACTGGTCGAGAAGTACGTCGTTATTAAGAAAAAGCACGTATTCTGAAGTGCTCTCCTGAACAGCCTTATTGCAGGCTGTCGCAAACGCTTTGTGACCATCAAAACGTAGAAGCCGAATTCGCCGGTCAGCAAAAGAAGATGCATTATAGGGCCGCGGTGATGCGTTATCCGCCACGATAACCTCAACCGGCTCGGACAGATGGACAGAACTTTCAAAAAAGCTTTTCAGGCAAAAACGCAACATCTCATCGAGACCGCGGGATACAATCACTGCGCAGAGAAGATTCTTCATACTATTTTTCTCCAGCTTGATAACGGTCCATCCAGTAGCAATGCAAGACGTTGCATCATCCGGCCTGTCGTGTATCGCCTTGCGGTTGCAACTGCAGCTTGCCGCATTCGGAAACGCAGACCGGCACATTGTTCCTGAAGAAGCTCTCCAACGGCGCCCACAAAGTCCTGCGACTTTACGATCCGGCAATTTACACCATCGTCAAGGTATTCCATGCCTCCCAAAACCGGTAAAGACACAACCAGGCAGCCGGCCGCCATTGCTTCGAGTGCGGGAAGTCCAAACCATTCATGCTCAGCGGTCGCCAAATAAATTGAGCTGTACTGCATGATACGGGCTACCTCGGCTTCACAAATATTGTCGATCGCAATATAACGCTTGCTCGCGTAGGCGCGCTTTACCTCATCGCATAGATACCCGCCACGGCGTGGCATGTATGCAACAGCGTTTTCGAATTTCGGCACTCCGGCGTAAAAAAAACTCGACGTTATTGATATTCCAACCTCGATAGGATTAATTACACTATGCGTCTGCACATATTCCGTGGCTTGCCTCCAGCAGGTAAGCACCTGCACGGAGGAATTGGCAAGAATAGGATCAATGAGAGGATCTGTCCCCTGGCAGTGGAACACTAACTGTCCGGGAAGTTTCCGTAAAGCAGCATAATCATGCGGCAGTGAAAACACAGCGGTGTCTTCCGGCCGAAATGAATCACGCACGACTTCAGCATCAACGACCGCAGCATGAGAAAAAAACCAATCCGCAGTTCTTCCTCCAGGGGAAGCAATGACTGCCATTATTCCAAGCGCATTCAGCGCATCAACAAACTGATAGGCAACCTTGATCCCACCAAATATTGTCGTATCGGGAACGAAGTAATACAACATCAGTTATTCCCCTGTTGTGTCATCCTTTTGTTTTTTGGTATTAACATAAACAAAAGTCTTTCAAAACACACTCCGTAATATCGACGTGCATATTGCATTCTGGCAGCATTTAACAAATTTATACGATGATTACAATCGATCGATGACCCGAGTTGAGCATGATGCGGTACCGTGAAGTCGAGCGTCATCACGTTACCACCCAAGCGGGCAATCGCTAGTCCAAATTCAACGTCTTCCATATACAAAAAATACCGCTCATCAAATCCTCCGGCATCAAAGAAAAGATCCCGCGAGATAAAGGCACAGGCGCATAAAGGCCAATGCCAGCTCTTGGCATCATAATCTGGAAGACGTTTTATTAGTCTGACGATGCGAGACCAACCGCGATTGATTTCAATCATGTCGGCGAGAATCTTTTGCCAAGTATAACCCGGCTGACAACCCCGGACAATCGTACCATCGTCGTGAAGAAAATCCGGCACAACAACGCATCGACCCTGCTGATGGAGTAATTGCGCGGCAACCTCCAGCAACCCGGCATTAACAATGCAATCAGGATTAAGAAAGCAAAGAAATGGTGACCGTGCCGCACGCGCACCATAATTTACTGCGCGTGCAAATCCATAGTTCTGGCTTAACGCATAGACTTCCGCCCCGGCATCACGTGCAAGATCCACCGAGCCATCACTTGAAGCGTTGTCAACAACCAGCACCTGGCCGGAAGAACACTCCTCCAGCGCAGCGAGGCAATCCGGCAATACAGCAGCGGAGTTGTGCGTAACGATTACTGTCGTTAATTCCCGTTCAGCAAATCCCACTTTTCTCCTCTCCGGATTGAAAAACTTTCCCACCTGCCGTGTTGAGTTCTTAACCCTGATCTCGCAATGAACGCATACGCGTGGCCGTATCAGGTGCCGGCCCTTTGCAGAAATTGCTGAAATGCGCAACTCGCGCTCCCCGACGTGGAAACCCGGCATCCCAGTATTCGCAGTGGTTCCACTCCCATGGCAGTTCCTGGCATATGCCGGGATAAAGACTGTTCGTCCATACCTGAAAATAATCCTGATCGGCAATCATATGTTGCCCCATATGATGATCCGAACTGCTCCTGCTAATCTCCAGCAATGCCCAGCGCGTGACAGCGGACATGGCCGTTCTTTGTCCAAGAATCACACCACTGTTAAAAAAACGAAACGCTGACGGAACCGGCGGAGCAAGGTGCGGCGCAATGAACGCCAGTGAATGCCGGCGGTAGTGATCCCAAAAGGCAGCACGGTTCATCGTTGATCCGGTAATGGTTGTCTGTTCAACCATGCCCAACAGGTGCTGATTGAGTGCCGCTCTCACCAAACAGTCATCCAGAGGTTGAAGCAACATCGCATCCGCATCAAGTAACATAATCAGATCATCATCGCTGCTGCTAAGACAGGCCTCGAGCGCCCTGAATTTGCCGAGAAATCTCCAAGAACGGTGAGATCCTTCATATCGGCTATATTCTGCTACACGTAGCCGGGAGGAACTCAACTTCAACAGGGACCTATTATCGCAACTAACAAACATATTAAAAGCAGTCAGCTCCAAGACTGAGCGTACTGCTTCACATCCTGCTTTGTAATAGGCATCACTTCCATGGATTAAAAAACAAACACAGGCCATAGCAAATGAAACGGCTCCTGTTTTAAAATACTGAAATTATGATTAAAGGAATGATAGGAAGAAGTCCGTTTTTATCACACTGCATGTTTTTTCTCATCTTCCAGAGCGTTTCTTTATATCGTTGACAAACAAGTCTTTCATACTTCGATGGCTTTAAGCTTGTTTTTTTAGTTTAATTATTTCTTTGACTCTTTTCAATCTTTGTCCAATCATACGAAGAGGCCTGGTAATGCGCCAACTGGTAGAGTTATAAAGTGCTGCAATCTGGTTGTCTCTTGCGGTCAAGAACTGTTGCAGCTCCTCCTTTTGAGCCAGGAGCTCCTCTTTCGTCACGTGACTGGCGCTATAAATAAATTCTACGCTCGGATTATGTCTGTATGAAATATTTGTTAACAGCTTAACATCTAATTTGTGTTGCCATGTAACATAAGGAAGGCTGAGCTGATCTCGCCTTGAATAATTTTCAACCCACCACCACCAATCATTCATCACAGCGATGACGCGATCCTCGTGATGTTCCCTGCACATTATATTACTTTCAAACAGACCATTTTTTGCCGGGAAACCGGCTCTTCTGATCAAGTCCACCTGTCTTCTCATGACATTTTCATCGTCTTTTCCCAGTTCAATGCAAGCAATGAGTTCATCATAAATGCAACTTCTGACCGGATGTGGTGCAATGGATATCAGATGGGATTCAGCTATGGCCATGTCGATGTCGGCAAACAGATCTTTATTCAAAATATTGATGTTGGCGTCAAGCCATATGCTTTTTTTATACTCGGTAAACAGGATGTGCGGATGGATTTTATGCCATCTCTGGTTGCGGACATTATCCAGCTTGTCAAAAAGAAGAGGCCTTACGTCCCAGAAAGAATCGGCGGCGTTAACAACAGATAAATCATCCGTAAAACAAACGTAGTCCCAATCCTGATTGATAAATGTATGATTGATAAGTTCATCATAGCCGCCGGTTATGCAAGTGTATATCACGCCTTTTTTTTGACTATTATCCACAGGACTCGACCTTATGTCGCTTTGTATAAATAATGGGTTAATTGCATGAATTATCGCTTCAAAAATATCATGATGATTTTTTGCGCAAGAATAATATGTAAATACGCCTTGCCAATCTTTGTGCCGGGGATGGCAGCAGATGCATATGTTCCTTAACTTTATTTCCTGCAAATCGCAAAGGCCTGGTTATTCGCCAGCTTGTTGACTGGTAGAGTGCAGCAATCTGCGCATCGTGCTCGGAAACGGCCTGATCGAGGTCTGTGCCCCGTCCGACGCCGTTCCCAGTTAAGATTTGCATTGACTGCCGTCCCTCCGGCAATCGTCCGGCCGGCATCGGCATCAGATGCTTATATTTTTTAACTTTGTCTCCTGCAAATCGTAAAGGCCTGGTCATTCGCCAGCTCGTCGAGGAATAAATGGCGGCAATCTGCGCTTCACGGTCCGCCAATATTTCGAGCGGAAGGGATGGGCTTTCGTGATTCATGTACGTACGCATTGTTTTATAGTAGATACAAGTGCTGCAAGGAATATCTTCCCGCGGAGGCATCAGGCCCATTAACATTTGACGCGCATAATTTATCTTTTCATTGTTGATGCATTCCAGCAATCCCTCTTCAAACACATTTCCGTAGTCCAGTTTATAATTAACGCTGCAACCCAGCAGTCTTCCGTCCGCATGGATCTGGAGGTTTTCCCAAAGCTGCCCGCAGGAAACTTTTTGCAGGTAATGCTCCCCGTGCTTTTCTAAATATTCCTGCCGGTCAGCGCAATCCAAGCCGCTTTCTCTCCGTATAAGTTCCCGATTTCTTACCGGCGAAAATATTTTACCCGTATACAGATCGCCAAAAGATAGTTTTACGCGAAAATCCATGTTCAGTTCAACAGCCATATTTCTTGCTTTTTCAATTTCGTGTTCATTATGTCCGAAAGCAATAAACTGCCAGGTCATTTTAGGCAGATCCGTTTTGTAGCGCTGCTTGAATGCATTGATCGTGCGAATATGAGCAATGACTCTTTCAAAGTCGCCGCCGACACGGTATATTTTATAG
>Ga0116155_10001097_pt1 | contig 19890 bp, 12 predicted proteins | sample AD_UKC032_MetaG_FD_89890 | JGI IMG/M metagenome (GOLD analysis project Ga0116155, IMG submission 89890) | Active sludge microbial communities of municipal wastewater-treating anaerobic digesters from USA - AD_UKC032_MetaG | ecosystem: Engineered > Bioreactor > Anaerobic > Digestate | place: USA...
CAATATCGCCTTTTGAGGTATAACGATGCGGAATGCTAATAGGATCATGCTCAATAAAGGATGGACGGTTGTAAAGTTCAGTCTTTTCGTCAAGGAATTCTTTCAGTTCTGATATTATTTGCTTCATATTTCCAGTATTGCAATGATTTTCAGGACATGGAATAATTATCAATAAAATATACCAGGTAATCAGGAATTTTTGTTCCCAGATAATAAGGCAAATTCATCAAAAGATAAGGTTTGCCACCTGGCGTTTTTGTCCTGCTTATTTCAAACTTTCCGGCATAAATACGTACTGCATACGGATGGTCACAATGTTCAACGAACTGATGAAGTGATCTGAGAGTCCCATCACTGCCGGATTTAATTTCAATGGGGATCAACATGTTCTTATGTGCATATACCAGATCTACCTCAGAGGAGGATTGATTTTTATCACGAACCCAGAAATTCGGTATATTGTCATTAATTGAATTAAGCGAAATCAACTCCTGTATAATCAAATGCGGGATAATTGCCCCTTTATAGGAATTGCTTAAATCCGTTAATGTCAGCATCTCCGGCTGAATTCCCAGTACATTGTTTATTACTCCGGTATCCAGGAATTGCAGCCGGGGTGATTTCCTCAGGTCAGGTTTTGCAGGAACCGTAACATCGGTTGTAGGATAAATCAGCTTCATAATTCCTGCATGATCCAGATTCCGCATTGCCTCCCCTACCTCCCTTGACCTGTAACTGGATTGACCAAAATTCTGAAATTTAATACGCTGATCAACATAGTAGGGCGCTGTTGACAAAATGTGCTTTATTATCCTTCGCTCCGTCTCATTGCCGGCATATTTTTCAACATCATTTCTGTATGTACCCCATAAACTTTCATACACTCCGGGTAATTCTGTCAGGCTGTCTTTTTCTATATAATTACTTATAACTTCGGGCATACCCCCGACAATTGAATACTTATTAAATAAATCCAGCAGGACAGTATGAGCAAAAGGTTCAACCGGTACCCTGGCAATTTGCTCCAATGCAGACTTATGATTAACTGCTTCCAGATACTCAGTGAAATTCATAGGGTGCAGGTATAAATACTCTACTCTTCCGACAGGGAAACTTCTTACCTTTTTCATTGCAAACTCCAGGAGCGATCCTGCAGCAATCACATTCAATTCAGGATATTCCTCATAGAAGTACCGGAGCATCTGAATTGCTTCGGGCGATTCCTGTATCTCGTCAATAAACAAAAGTGTTTCACCAATTGAGGCAATGGAAATGTTAGCTGACAAAAAAAGTGATTCTACAATGGATTTAACTCCGGAATCTTTTTTGAAAAGAGCTGCCTCGGCGGGTTTTTCAAGATTCAGGAAAATTCTGAATTTATATGACTGTGCAAAATCTTTTATAAGAGTTGTTTTCCCTACTTGCCTGGCACCCCTGAGGATAAGAGGCTTGCGATTCGATTTTTGCTTCCAGACCTTGAGATTACGTTCAGCTAATCTTTTAAATATCAAAGCCATCTGTTAATATTTGTAACAATATCAAGGCAAATATAGATATTTTATGTAACAAAATAAGGGGTATTATGCAATTTTTTTGTAATATAGTAAAGGACTTTTCCTACTTGACAGCACAAAAGTTCCGGTTCAGGAAGGAACTGCTGTATGGGTTTCGCCATCATGTTAAGATCTATCAGGACGGACAATTTTACTGCTTTATCATATTTCTGCATCCAGGTAGATGAAGGATCACTTGTTCCAGTATATACAGGTGATGGAATAATCTCCGATGAGAAACCTGTCTGGTAATAAATGTTACAAGGATAATGTAAGGTGATCAGGAGATTGCATTATACGCTTATGGCCAATAAACAAAATGTCGCTCCTGCGGAGCTTAACAGCTGTGGGGTATTGTACCTCCGGTTTCACCGGAGGTTATTAAAATACTTCTCCTGCAGAGAAGATGCCGCTTGATGGATGCTCCTGCGGAGCATATAAAGGCCAGAGAGTTATCTGATTGGGCACATTTAACAACTTCAGTATTATCCTATCCGGAGGATGATTGTGCAAGAGAGGTATCAGCTTCCACGAAAATCAGCTGCGAGGCAGCAGGACAAAAAAAGTCACGTATGTGACTATATATTAATAACCCCCGGTGCCAACCGGGGGGAAAGGCGCTATTATGATATTGAGCCCCGAAAGGGGCGACATTGACCTGGATTTTTTCTGCTATGATCCAGATGCCAGGTAATCTTTTGAAAAACATATCGTTTTGGGTAAATTTCTTATCGTAAAACAATAAATGAGATATCGTTTTACGATAAAAATTCGTTGATTTTTCATCAGTTAATGCAAAAAAGAAGTTCTTGCAGATTTACGCAGAGTGAAAATCCCGCAGATTTACGCAGAGTATCAAATCTCTGGTCTCTTAGTCCCTTCATCACTCAGCCTTATAGTAAAGTCTCCACTTCGGTCTTCGGTCTTCGGTCTCCGGTCTCCGGTCTTCCGTCTACGGTCCTTATCCAACAATGGCAGCTTCTACATCGGATTGATCACAAATCCAAACCTGTAGCTCTTCTCCTTTAGCAGATATTCCTCATGAACCCTGGGCGACCAGCTGTCGTCACCTCCAAGCCCCATCTGCTTAAGGTCTATATTCACATAGGTCTTGTCGCCGCGGCTTAGCCTCTTTGAAGGCTTAGCCAGATTCAGTGCATCCTGCGAATAGTTCTGAACATTCACCTCCATCAGCGGAGATCCGGTGATCTTCAGCCCGGTTGATGCCTCATCAGTAATCTTTATCCAGCGGACATCGGTTTTATTGCCATTCTCCTGATGCATAACGTAGGGGAAGTACTGATCTGCAACCGATCCCGACCAAAGTCCTACATGGGCGCTTTCCTTCCTGTCCTGGTAACTTTCGAAGGGACCTCTTCCATACCATTTTATATAATCGTAAGATGCAGGCATTGAAAACTGCATGCCGACACGTGCAAGAGGCGGAAATCCTTCGGAAAGGTTCAGATCCATAGAGAAAGTTATGCTGCCGTCCGTCCTGAAGGTGTAAACGCCCCTGAAATCCATGGTCTTTTCTCCCACGAATACGAGATCAGAAGCAACTTCCATATTTACATCACCATTATCCCCGGACCTGATATCGAGTGTCTTAACTTTAATATTGTAGCGTTCCAGGCCTGCTTTAAACCATCTGGCGGCATATCCGTTGCTTCCTCCGCCTTTATCATTGTCGGTGGGTACCCTCCAGAAACAGGGCTGCAGAGGATCGGCAATAAGCTCCGAACCCCTGAAAACATAGGAAATCACTGAACCAGTTGTCTTGTTTACCTTTATTGTTATTTCTTTTCCGCTGATGGTAATGATATCTCCCTCGGTGACCTGAAGAGGTTTCCCGGGAACATTAACTGCAGGGATGGCAGGAGCCTGACCTTTCATTAAAATCTGCTCAGAGGCAATGTCAAATCCTTTGGCTGCATATGGAAGATCGGTCTTCGTCCGGAAGACAAGGTTCAGAAAATATTCCCCATCCTGACTCATCATATCGCTGTTGAATGGCAGGGTTATTTCAGCTGAATCACAGGGATTAACATTGAGGTCTTCGACAGAACCCGAACTTACCGGATATCCGTTACGGATAACTTCCCAGTCCATGCTGACATTCTTCAGATCTGTAAAGAAGAACAGATTGCTTATGCGCAGCCTCCCCTTTCCACCGGAAACATCCTTAACATGGATGTTCTGCATGATCTTTTTAAATTCGTGCGTTTCGGGCTGGGGTATCCTGTCGGGATTAATCAGTCCGTCATTCACATTTGCCCCGTCAATATAATTAACAACATTCCAGTATCCGTCACCCTTGCCGTCAGCTCTCAGGCCCTGGTCAACCCAGTCCCAGTTAAATCCTCCCTGAAGCCTCGGATACTTATAGAACAGATCCCAGTACTTCTTAAAGTTGCCAAGTCCGTTACCCATTGAATGGGCGTATTCGCAGATGATGACCGGCCTCGAGGGATCCTGGTTCATAAGGGAGACAATATCATCGAGAGTGGGATACATTGTTGAAATAATATCGTACCTCGAAAGGATATTGGCATAAGCCGGTGTTTTGCTTTCATAATGTATCGGTCTTGTCGGGTCGAGGGCTCTCATCGCCTTGTACATAGCGTCAAAATTGGATCCCCAGCCTGTTTCGTTGCCCATTGACCAGCTGAATATGCAGGGATGGTTTCTGTCGCGCATCACCATTGATACTCCGCGGTCGACCCACGCAGCCTTCCACTCGGGCTTTTCGGCTATATAGTATTTGCGCACAGCCCACAACTCGTGGCTCTCAACGTTTGCCTCATCCATCACATACAGGCCGTATTCGTCACAAAGTGAATACCATTCAGTATTGTTCGGGTAGTGACAGGTTCGGACGGCATTGACATTGAGCCTTTTCATAAGTACGATGTCGCGTATCATAGATTCACGCGTAAGGGCTCTTCCTCTGTCGGGATCGAACTCATGACGGTTGGTGCCTTTAATATCTATGGCTTTGCCGTTGAAAAGAAGCTGCCCGTTCCTGATCTCAACTTCACGGAATCCAACCCTCGATGAAATGACCTCAATAACCTCTCCTGACGAAGCGACAAGCTCCATAGTAAGCGTATAAAGATTGGGGGTTTCAGCTGTCCATTTCAGCGGGTCCCTTACCAGCTCATTTAATTTGACAAGAGATTCCTTCCTGGCTCCGACAGATCCGACTTTCATTACTTTTTCAAGGATGGGCTTTGACGATGCATCGCTTAGTGTCATTTTCACCGAAAGGTTCTTTGCTGAAGCGCCTGCATAGTTTTTCACCGACACTCTCAGGTTGAAAGCCGCATCCCTATACTGTTCATCCAGATCAGTGGTTACGAAATAATCCCTGATATGCTGAGAAGGTGTTGAATAGAGGAATACATCACGGTAAATACCGCTCAGCCTCCAGAAATCCTGATCCTCCATCCAGCTCCCATCCGACCAGTTCATGACCTGTACTGCCAGCAGGTTATCCCCGGGCCTGAGAATCCCGGTTATATTGTATTCGGCCGGAGTCATTCCATCTTCATTATAGCCTATTTTTTTGCCGTTAAGGTAAACCGTCGCATTCGACTGTACGCCTGCAAAATGAAGGAACACCTGCCTGCCCTTCCATTCATCAGGTACAGTGAAGGTCTTTCTGTAAAGTCCCGTCGGATTGTAATCCTGAGGCACACGCGGAGGATCAGCCTTGAAAGGATGAATGATGTTTGTGAAAACCGGAGGATCGAAATTTCCCTGAAGCTGCCAGTTTCCCGGTACTTCTATGCTGGTCCATCTGGCTTCATTTATAGAATCAGCAGGAAAATCCTCCGGCGTCTGCGCAGGATTCGTAAGGTATCTGAATCTCCATAGTCCGTTAAGAGATTTGTAAAATGAGGAGTTCGCTTTATCGAATGTAAGCGCCGATGCCTTGTCGGCATAAGGCATCAAGGTTGCATGTGCCGCTTCATTGTTGAGGCGGAAAACTCCGGGGTTCTCCCAGTCGGGGAGATTCTGTGATGTAAGCATCACGCCCGGAAGAAAGAACATCAGAAGGATTAAGGTTTTTTTCATCAGTATATAATTTTTATGAGTTTAAAACACTTCAGGCCTCAAATGGCTCCTTCCCCCGTGGGGGAAGGTTTCCCCCAAGGGGGAAAGGCTTCGGCTTCTGCTTCAGGCTCCGTTTAAAATCATTCCGTCCTTTATCCGGAGTATCCTGTCCGACATTCCGGCAAGCTGAGTATCGTGGGTAACTATTACTATTGTCTGGCCGAACGAATCCCTCAGTCTGAAAAAAAGCTTGTGCAGCTCGTTCTTGTTTTCCGAATCGAGGTTTCCGGAAGGTTCATCAGCAAGAATAACAGAAGGGTTATTAATAAGCGCCCTGGCAACTGCAACCCTCTGCTGTTCCCCTCCGCTCAGTTCAGAGGGCTTGTGGCCGAGCCTTTCAGAGAGATTCAGAAAACCAAGGATCTCAGATGCCTTTGCCTCAGCTTCAATCCTTCCTTTCCCTGCAATATATGCAGGAATGCATACATTTTCAAGAGCAGTGAATTCGGGAAGTAACTGGTGAAACTGGAAAACAAAACCGATATGGCTGTTCCTGAATGCCGATAATGCTTTGCCCCTTAGCTTCGAAGTGTCTGTTCCGTTGAACAGCACTGTTCCGTTGTCGGGCTTGTCGAGTGTTCCTATTATCTGAAGAAGGGTTGTTTTTCCGGCTCCGCTGGCTCCCACTATCGAAACAACTTCACGGTCCTTTATCTCAATATCAATTCCTTTCAGGACTTTAAGTTCCCCGTATGATTTTGTTATGCCCTGTGTCGTTATCATGCCTGATTTCTTCCCTCAGCCGGAACCCTGAGCCGGGATGCTGTATCAATCCTTATTATGGTAGTTATAGTAATTGTCGTCGGGTTCGTTGATAGTCCGCTTATAAGGATCCTGTGGTTCAACGGTTTTGGATTCAGGGCCGGTCTCAATCTCTCCTGCCTGCTGCTCAAGGTTGGTCTCAATCTCCCCTGCCTGCTGTTCAAGGTTCTCCTTTATCTCTTCGGCGCCTGATTCCAGATTTGTCTTTACTTCATCCACCCCGCTTTCCAGGTCGTTGGTGAAGTCGTTCACTTCCTGCTGAAGGTTATTGGTAATATCATCCACATCTTTCTGGATATTACCGGAGATATCCCTTACATCGCCTGATATTGTATTGGTAACTTCCTGGAAGTCCTTGCGTAAGTCATTGGTGTTTTCCTCGAACTCCCTTTTGATATCATCGGTGGCTTTGCGGAAATCGCGCATACCCTTCCCGATTCCCCTGGCTATCTCGGGCAGCTTGTCTGCTCCAAACAGGAGAAGAGCTACAATTATGATTATTATAATTTCCTGACCGCTCATCTGATAAGTGATTCTGTTTATGCAGACACAAAGGTAGAAAAAAAACAGATTATTCCGTTATGGCGAAAACATATATGACCCTGTAAAAACCAGCCGCCTCCCCGGGTATTTCCGGCAGGGAGGCGGCTGTATCTGTCAGATCCGGGAAATCCCGGCAATTATCAGCTTTTCAGTCCCTTCTTTTTGGTGGTATCATAAAGCAGCGAGGTAGCAACGAATATCGAAGAGTAGGTACCGACAATGATCCCGATGAGCATTGCAAACAGGAAGCCCCTGATGGTTGTGCCGCCGAAGAAGAACATGATTATAAGTACCAATATTGATGCGATACCTGTATTCAGGGTACGGCTTAGTGTGTCGTTCAGTGCAAGGTTCAGAACCTCTTTGACCGGACGTTTCCTGTGCAGCGGCAGGAATTCCCTGAGACGGTCGAAGACCACAACAGTGTCGTTAATTGAGTAACCTATTACCGTCAGGATTGCAGCAATGAACGACTGGTCGATCTCCATAGAGAACGGCATTATTCCCCACAGCAGGGAGTAGATACCAAGAACAACAAGGGTATCATGAATGGTGGAGGCAACAGCTCCAAGACCATACTGCCAGTTCTTGAACCTGACGAAGATATAGATGAACATCATTATTGTGGCAAGAATTACAGCCATAACAGCCCTCGACTGAATATCAGCGGCAATAGTAGGACCAACGGTCTCAGAACTTTGCCTGTATTTCGAAAGGAATACATCTTTTGTCACATTTGCGGGGACCAAGTCCTTCAACCCTTCGTAGAGAAGCGTTTCCACCTCATCATCCACTCCAGTCTCGTTTATCTTATACTGGGTGGTTATCCTGACCTGGTTATCCGAGCCATAGGTAACAACCTGCGGGGCATCCCCGAATGCATCGGTAAGCAGCGACGCCACATCCTCGGTACTGACCTTTTCATCAAACCTGATCACATAGGTGCGTCCCCCTGAAAAATCGATCCCCGGGTTCAATCCCCTTACAACAAGAGATATCAACCCTATTACCGTAATGGCAATGGATATCCCGTAGAATATCTTTCTTTTACCAATGAAATCTATTTTTGTGTCTTTCAGGATGTTTGCAGTCATCTTGATTGAGAATGAAAGCTTGGCGTTACGCTTGAGCTGCCATTCATAAATAAGACGTGTTATGTAAATGGCGCAGAAAAGTGAGGTGAAGATACCGATAACCAGTGTGGTAGCAAATCCCTTGATCGGCCCGGTCCCGAAGACATAAAGTATTATACCGGTAAGCAGGGTTGTGAGGTTTGAGTCGAGGATTGCCGACATGGCTCCCTTGTAACCATCGGCAATTGCCAGTTTCATGCCCTTGCCCGCACGGAGTTCCTCCCTTATCCTCTCGAAAATAAGAACGTTGGCGTCGACCGACATACCCATGGTGAGCACTATACCGGCAATACCCGGAAGTGTCAGAATAGATCCCAGTGAGGCCAGAATACCCATGATAAGGAATATGTTCCCGACCAGGGCTATATCTGCAATTGTACCGGCGCTCTTACTGTAGTAGAAAATCATGTAAGCCAGCACCAATATAAAGGAGATGACAAACGATACCAGGCCCGAGTTAATGGCTTCCTTTCCAAGAGTAGGTCCGACAACCGTATCAGAAACAATTCTGGCCGGCGCCGGCATCTTGCCTGACTTAAGAATATTGGCAAGGTCGTCTGCCTCTTCGATGGTGAAGTCACCGGTTATTTCGGTGTTCCCTCCCGTGATTTCGTTTATCACCCTAGGATAAGAACGTACATAACCGTCGAGAACAACAGCAATGCAGCGATCGATATTGTCGCGGGTCATCCTGGCCCATGTCTTGGCTCCTTCGGCATTCATTGTGAAGTCAACCTTCACTTCCGAACCCGTAACCCCGGTGGTCGGCCTGGCGCCTGTGATAACGTCGCCCGTAAGCGGGGCCCTTCCGTCGCGGGTAGTTATTTTGAGAGCATGCAGTTCATAGAGTGTGCCGCTGGGATCATATTTATGAGGGCTCTGGCTCCAGCGGAAGAAAAGGTCGCGCGGGAAAAGAGCCTTTACCTGGTTCATCGACAGGAATGTATTTACCTGAGCAGTGTCGATTCCCGCTGCAAGCCCTACCATACTTGAAGGTATGGGTTCACCCTGCTCCGTGACCCTCGGATTGAGAAGCCCGAACAACGGATTCTGAATATTGAATTCTTCACGAGTCGATGCTTCCGTCTGTGCTGTATCGCCGCTGATAAGGTCCTCAAGCGACTGACCTGCCCTGGTGGTATCAGACTGAGCCGGCGCCGAACCGGGTACTGCGAGGGAAGTATCGGCAACAAGGGTATTGGCTTCTATCTCCCTGAGAAGATTATTCGCCTGGATAAGGTAGTTGATAACCTCAGGATTATCATAAGTTTCCCAGAATTCAAGATTTGCGGTTCCCTGAAGCAGTTCCCTGACCCTCTGCGGGTCCTCCTGCCCGGGAAGCTCTATAAGGATGTTTCCTCTGGTTGAAAGTTGGGTGATATTAGGCTGTACGACTCCGAAGCGGTCGATCCTGGTGCGGAGGATATTAAATGCATTTGATATGGCGCTTTCAACTTCTGTATCGAGAACCTTCAGAACATCAGCATTTGATGAGTTGAAGTTGATCCTGTCGCGAAGCTCAACCGTACCGAAAATAGCAGCAAGCCTGGCATTCGGGTCGATCTCTTCAAAGGCCCGTCCGAAAAGGTTAAGAAAATCTGCTCCTGCCTGAGTCTGATATTGCGCCTTGGCACGGGAGAGAGCTTCATTGAAGGTCTTGTCGGGATTATAATTAGAGAGAGCTTTCAGAATGTCTTCAACAGATACTTCGAGGATAACGTTCATCCCGCCTTTAAGGTCGAGACCGAGGTTCATTTCCTTTTTCTGAACTTCCTTAAAGGTATATCCCAGGTAACTCCACTTCTCTTTTGGCAATGCCGATAATGAATCGAGGTACTTGCGTTGCCTTACCATGTCGCCTTGAGCGTACTCCCTTGCATCTTTCCTGACTTTCCATGTCGCACCGGTAAACGAAAGCTGGTAGATCGATACCAGAGCCAGTGCAATTGCCAGAACGATAATAGCTGCTTTGTTTTGCATTTCTCTCTAATTTGGATTTTTGAGGTCTTTGTCCGAATATTCTTTATTGAGGCGCAAAGATATTAATTTTTTGCAAAAACATTAAAAATTAACAGGGACATTGCATTGCAGTGTCCCTGTTAACCTTGCTGATGGCTTAAATCTTTACTCAAGCAGTTTTTCAAATTCGGTTTCAAGCGGCTTCCTGTTCACAAAGTCGTACAGCGCGAGAGAACGTATGTTGTAGAAATAGTTCCAGTAGTCCTGCAGAGACTGGATAAACTGCCTCCGGTTCTGATCCTTCTTGGTGTCGGCATTGTTTAACTCCAGAATTGAGATCTTGCCGATCAGGAACCTCTGCTTTGTTACATCGTACATCTTCATGGCCACGGTATCGGATTTTGCGGCAACCTCGACCTGTGCCTTCTGAAGGTTAAACTGCTCGACATCGAGGATCAGGTTCTGCTCAAAGTCAGCCAGCGCCTGGTCAGACGTAACCTGTGCAAGCTCAAGATTCGAAACTGCCATTCTGTATCTTCCCCTGCCAAGGCCCCAGTCGAGTATGGGTAAAGTGACTCCCAACCTTATATTCTGCTGCTGGTTCGATTTTGAATACGCAAGCCCGAAATCCTGATCCTGATCCCTGGTTCCAAATGAAGCAATAAGGTTGGCGTTAAGCCCCTTTTCGGCTTTTGCCTGGGCAACGTTGCTCTGCGCAGTCAGCACTGTAAGCTGCTGTTCAAGTATTTCCGGATTATTTGCCAGGGCCATTTCGAGAACTTCCTGCGGACTGACCTGCAGTTCGGGAATATGTGTCGGAAGAATGAGTTCTACTCTTACATTTTCATTGAAACCAAGGAAAGACTTCAACCTGATCTCCCTGTCGCGAAGGTTCATCTCCGCTTTCTTCCTTTCGGTCTCGGTGTTGAGCCAGGTAAGCTGAAGTTCAAGAAGTTCGTTCTCCGCGATGGTCCCCAGCTCATATCTGCCCTGGGCAATTTTATAAAGGGTATCGGCATTTGCATAGTTCATCTCCGATATCTGCTTGTTGGTCTGTGCAAGTGCAAGCCCGAAGAAGTACATTACGGCCTGGGAATGCACCCCTTCGATATTCGAAAGGAAATTCTGCTTTGCCGCTTCATACTGAAGCGGTTCTGTTTTCTTCTGCCACTTCAGGGAATTATACCTGAAAAGTGGCTGAGTTAGTCCAATACTTACCGGTACCGTAATATAATTCCTCGAATCCCTTTCGAAGTCGTTCTCAAGGGTAAGATCCGACTGAAGGGATATTGTACCGCCTGTAAAACCAATGTTCTGTGAAAGTGCCAGCGAACCAAGGTTACGCAATACATTAGTGGATTTATAATCCCAGCTTTCAGTCCCCGAGTTCCAAACCCTCTCGAAAGCTGTACTGTAGTATGGTGTTGTTCCGGTGAATGTAAGCGACGGCCTGTATTCTGCCTTGAAAGTGCGGTACCTCCAATAGCTCGCACGGAATCTGTTCTTTGCCATAAGAGCATTTGGAGACTGCTCCTCGGAGAGCTTCATCACATCTTCAAGAGTTAGTCTCTTAAGCTCCTGCGAAAAGGAATTCTTTACAGGGAACAGCAGCAGAACAACTGCCGTCAGTAATAATAACTTCTTCATCTTTAGTATTTTATTCATATCTTAATGATTCTATCGGATCTTTCTCTGATGCGTTCTTGGCCGGACGATATCCGAAAATAACACCTACAGCGGCTGAAACACCGAAAGCAATAAATATTGAAAAGAATGATACAATGGTCATAATACCTGCAACCTGCTCTATGAGTTTAGCCATGATGACACCCAGGAATATGCCTATGAAACCTCCTGTAACGCTTATAAGAACAGCCTCGGAAAGAAACTGGACCACAATATCCATCTTCTTGGCACCGATTGCCATCCTGGTACCGATCTCCTTGATCCTTTCCATCACGGAAGCATACATGATATTCATAATACCTATGCCTCCGACCAGGAGTGAGATGCTGGCTATAACACCAAGAACGATGTTGAAGATGTCCTTCGTCCGCTCCTGCTGTTTTAGAAGAAGTTCGGGTACTGTTATTTCAAAATCCTTAACATTTGAATGACGGCGTGTCAGCATCCGGCTGAGGATCTCGGTGCTCGGATTAAGCTGTGCCGTTTCATTTACCTGAACAACTATCCTGTCGAGCTGATTATAGTTTGTTTCCACGTTTGAGGCATCCGAACTGCTTGAAACAACTCGCGACATTCCCATCATCATGCCTCCGGGGCCTCCCATGATCATCATGTTCGAAGAAGCTTCCGATACAAGTTTTGTATTAACCAGAGCTCTGTTCTGAAATCTGAGAAGCATGGTCTGGATCGGTATGTAAATGTTGTCGTTATAAACATTCACTCCTTTTTCCTCAAAACCGGTAAGACTTACATTTGTTTTCTGCAAAACGCCTATAACCTTGAGCCAGATTCCGTTAAACTTGATATACTGGCCCAGGGGATCGACCTTGCTGAAGAATTTCGCCCTGATATTAGCCCCTATGATACAGACCTGAATACCGTTCTTTTCCTGGTACTCATTGAAAATGGTCCCGTCAACCAGCGGCAGGTTATAAAGGTGAAAATAATCGTTCGACACACCGACGAGCTTAGCAGTGTATTTTACCCCGTTCATCATTGCCACCGAGTTGAACGATATTTCCGGGCTTATCCTTTTTACCGACGGAAGTGTTTCACGAATGGCTTCCACATCGAGCATGCTCAGCCCCCGCGAAAATTTCTTGGTTTGCTTTTCAGAATCATCTGATGATGAACCTGAGGCTTCCTGGATAATAGGATTGACAAGAATGTTGTTAACTCCAACCATCTTCATCTGTTCCATGATCTCCTGCTTGGCACCTTTTCCGATCGCAAGCATTGCGATAACCGCAGCTACCCCGAATATGATGCCAAGTGCGGTGAGCATTGACTTCAGCTTGTTGGAGACTATTGATTCAACGGCAATTTCTATGTCGTGAAAATATCTGAAGAAAAATTTTAACATACCCTGAGTATTTGTGAATTAATTCTGATTCATGCCGCCCGGAACCTGCCCCTGCTGACCGGGTGTCCGGCCGCGCGCTGAACTGTCCCTGCCTGCACCCTGCATTCTTGCCCTCATTGCAGGATCATTTCTCATCTGTTCGAACCTCTGCCTCATTTCAGGATTGCTTTCCATCATCCTCCTGAATGCAGCAGTGTCTCTCTGGCCGCCCGGTCCTCCACCGGGCATCATCATACCCGGACCCATCATACCAGGCATATTGCCTCTCTCCCTTGCCCTGGCAGCTTCTTCCCTCGCTTTAGCCTCCTCCTCTTTTTTCAGCCTGGCGCGTTCCTGATTTATAGCAATCAGATCTTCACCGGCTATCCTGAATTTGTCGGGCTTCTCGGGTGTACTCAGATAAATAAGGTTGCCGGGTTCAAGGCCCTGCTCAACAACCACATTATTTTCATTTTCCTCTCCGGTTACAATTATCTGCCTTACCCCTTTGCGTGTATAAACGAAAGGAATACTGTCGGCTCCGAGCTGAACACTTTCTATCGGAATATAAACTACATCATCCAATGTCCTGGTTACAATCTGGTTGCCTGTTGTCATCGAAGGCCTTAGTATGGGATCCGAACCATCGAGCTTAACCACTACCTCGAAAACCTTGGCATCAGCGTTGGGAAGCTGCTCTCCTATGTTTGCAACGGAAATAACCGATCCGGTGTATGACTTTTCAGGGAAAGCATCAACAAGTATATTTACCTTCTGATTGACAGCAACCTTACTTACATCTATCTCATTCACATAAGTTTTGGATATCATCGACGACATGTCGGGAAGGGTTGCCACCACATTGTCCCATGGAGAGATGGATGACCCGACCTTCCTTTTTGCATTTGTCCTGTCTCTTTTATAAATAACCATCCCGTCGGCAGGAGCATAGATTACAAAATTCGAAAGAACCTTCTGAAGATCCCCAACTCTTTCCCGCTGCTCCGAGAGATTGAATTTCAATGTCTTCATATCCGATCTTGCCTGCTCCACCTTAAGAGAATATCCCTTAATAGCCTGCTCGAGAGAACGTTTTGCCTTATCCAGCGAGATCTCTGCCTGCCTTATGGTTGTAGGAGGCTCGAATTTCGACTGTTCAAGTGTTATCTCAGCCTCTTCTACCGAAAACCTCAGGTTCTTGATGTTGTCGCGCAGATCACTCAGGGTGACAGCCGTATCCAGCATTTTTACCTCAAGGTTTGTCTCCTGAGTCGTAAGCCTTTCAAGCTCGTCCTTAAGAGTGTTGTCAAAGGATGTCCTGTCGAGCGTACAGACATAATCACCTTTCTTTACCTGGGTTCCCTCAGGTACCAGATCGGTAATCTTTATCTCTGCAGCCCTTATCTGCCTGCTCTGAGTAAAATCGGGACCCGTGATATCCATCGAATTCTCGGCCTGAAGCTCTCCTGTTGTGGAAACAACTATCTCGAATTTCCCGCGCTTTGCTTCCACATACAGATTGGCAAGGTCTTTCTTCTTCGCTGCCTTTCCGATTAGTATCAGGGCTATTATTGCTGCAATTGCAGCTATCCCTGCTATGACAACTGTCTTTTTCATACGAAAATTATATTACTATTTTTTGAAAGTTGATTGCTTCCTGGTGAACCTTTCCTGTCATGCTTGTTACTTTGGCATTTCTGCTTCCGACTGAAGAAGGTTTCATTTAGCCTGCAAATAATTCTTGATTTCCTGTTTTTAAAACTGTGCAAAAATATTCATCTGCTTACTAACATTAAGCGATTTAACATCTTTTAATGTTCATAACTATGTTGTATCCGGTTTAAAGACACTCAAGGACTTCCTTTTATTCCGCAGCAGTCAGAAAAAAGAATCCTATTTGACTTTTTTAACAATTTCGATCACCCTATCTGCCAGTCCTTCAGCTTCCTCAGGAGTCGGCCCCTCAGCATAGACTCTCATGACGGGTTCGGTGTTGGATTTACGCACCTGCACCCAGCCGTTACCGCATTCTATCCTCATACCATCGCGCTCGTCCATCTCATGTCCGGCAAAATCCTCCCTTACCGAGTCGAGAATCCGCTGGAAACTGATACCTTCCGGAAGATCCAGTTTCTTTTTCGCCATAAAATAGTCGGGATATGTTTTTCTTAGTTCTGAACACTTCATGCCGCTCAGCGCCAGATGAGAAAGGAAAAGTGCAATGCCGGCAACGGCATCGCGTCCGTAGTGAAGCGCCGGATAAATAACTCCTCCGTTACCTTCTCCTCCGATCACAGCGCCGCGCTTCTTCATCTCCTCAACCACGTTAACCTCCCCAACCATAGCAGTAAAGTATTGTCCTCCATGCTTCTCAGTTATATCCTTCAGGGCCCTGGTGCTTGAAAGGTTGGAAACGGTATTACCCGGTGTTACTGCAAGGACATAATCCGAAACGGCTACAAGGGTATACTCCTCCCCAAACATCGAGCCATCCTCACAGATTATTGCCAGACGGTCGACATCAGGATCAACAACAAAACCTACATCTGCTCCGGATGATGCCGTAAGCGATGATATTTCACCAAGATTTGCGGGAAGAGGTTCGGGATTATGTGCAAAATGCCCGTCGGGCGTAGTATTGAGCTCAACAATATCCTTTACTCCCAGCGATTTGAGAAGAGCAGGCACAATTATGCCTCCGACCGAATTTACACAATCGACAGCCACCGTGAAACCGGCGTTCGCAACAGCCTTACGGTCAACAAGATTAAGAGCCAGAACCTGCTCTATATGTATCCTGCTCCATGAGTCGTCATGAACATAGGATCCTGTATCATCAAGCGGAACATAAGAGAAATCTTCCGATTCAGCAATTATAAGCAGTTCGTTCCCGTCGGAGGCTGACAGGAATTCTCCCTTCTCATTAAGAAGCTTCAATGCGTTCCATTCAGCGGGGTTATGACTTGCGGTTATTATTATCCCGCCGTTGGCTCCTGTCCCGGTAACAGCCATTTCAACAGTCGGAGTGGAAGCCAGACCTATATCAGTCACATCTATCCCTAAGCTCCTCAATGTGTTCGACACCAGTGAGCTTACCATACTCCCCGACCTCCTGGCATCACGGCCGATAACTACCATCAGCCTCTTCCCCCTGTGCCGGCGACCAAGCCAGGTCCCATAGGCTGAGGAAAATTTCACTATGTCGACAGGAGTGAGACTCTCACCCGGCCTCCCCCCAATAGTACCCCTGATCCCCGAAATTGATTTAATCAATGGCATAAGCTTTCGTTTTTAGTTGAGAAAACTGCAAAAATAACCCTAAATCGTAATATTGTCAAATAATTGTACCTTTGCAGCCTGAATAAAAACCATATGGAAGAAAGGAGAAATCTCCGGAGCTCCCGCCCGAAGAGGGAAAAACCAGGATCGCGGCAAGCTGCTGACAACAAACGTGAGATGCGCCTGAACAGGTTCATCGCCCACAGCGGCATCTGTTCCCGCCGGGAAGCGGATGAACTGATTGCCCGCGGACTCATTACGGTCAACGGAAAGGTTGTAACCGATCTCGGTACCAAAGTAATGCCTGATGATGACATAAGATATGGCAAAAAGAAGCTGAACTCCGAAAAAAAAGTTTATATACTTCTTAACAAACCCAAAGGTTATGTTACCACGGTCGAAGATCCGCATGCCGACAAGACGGTGCTCGACCTCATAAAGGATGCCTGTCCGGAAAGAGTGTACCCTGTCGGGCGTCTCGATAAGGCAACAACGGGGGTTTTATTGCTTACAAACGACGGCGACCTTACAGGAAGACTTACTCATCCCAGATATAAAAGAAAAAAGATATATCATGTCTTCCTTGATAAAAATGTTATATGGAACGACCTCGAACAGATTGCCGGAGGAGTGGAGATCGAAGGTGAGATTGTTGCCGCCGACGCAATATCCTATGCCGATGCTGAAGACAAAACCCAGGTAGGCATTGAAATCCATTCAGGCCAGAACAGAATAGTAAGAAGGATCTTCGAAAAACTGGGATACCGTGTACTTAAACTCGACAGGGTGTATTTTGCAGGACTTACAAAAAAGAACCTTCCCAGGGGAAAATGGAGATTCCTGACCGACAAGGAAATAAGCATGCTAAAAAGGGGAATATTCTAATCCGGAAAACATGAGTCACAAATCGGGCTTCGTCAATATCCTGGGAAATCCCAATGTCGGCAAATCGACGATCATGAATGCCATGGTCGGGGAAAAACTGTCCATCATAACTTCCAAAGCCCAGACCACCAGGCACAGGATTATGGGCATTGTGAACGGCGACGATTTCCAGATAGTCTATTCTGACACACCAGGCATACTGAAGCCAAAATACAAGCTTCAGGAATCGATGATGAACTTCGTCGACGCCGCCCTTACAGATGCTGATATCATACTTTATGTCACTGATGTAAAGGAACAAGCTCCGGACGATACAGGCTATTTGCAAAAGATAAGAGGAACAGATATCCCGGTTGTTGTTGCCGTCAATAAGATCGATCTCAGCAATCAGACTGAACTCGAACTTGTTACTTCAAAATGGAGGGAAATATTCCCCTCATCGCCTGTTATACCTGTTTCAGGCTTGAAAAACTTCAATCTCGACACGCTGCTGAATGCCGTCACAAGCCTGCTGCCGGCGGGGGAACCATTTTTCCCTAAAGACCAGCTTACCGACAAGTATGAAAGATTTTTCGCTTCCGAGATAATCAGGGAGAAAATACTTCTGAATTACCAGAAAGAAATTCCCTACTGTTCCGAAGTTGAGATTGAGAGTTTCCAGGAAGAAGGCAACCTTGTAAGGATAAGGGCTCTTATCCATGTTACACGCGACAGTCAGAAGGGGATCATAATAGGACATAAAGGGGAAAAGCTCAAGAAAACCGGCAGGGAAGCAAGAATTGACATGGAAGACTTTTTCGGAAAGAAAATCTTCCTTGAGTTATATGTAAAAGTTACAAAGGACTGGCGCGAAAAGCCGCTCGTGCTTAAAAGATTCGGATACAGGTAGGAAAACCGGTATCGGTTATTTGGGATTAATACGGGATCGGAGACAATGTTTTGAGATAAACCATTTCCTGATCCTCATAATTTGAACGATGAGCAAAATTGCAGCAATAGTAGGGAGACCCAATGTAGGCAAGTCGACCCTTTTCAACAGGCTTACAGAATCGAGGGAAGCGATCGTCGACGAAGTCAGCGGCGTTACCCGCGACAGGAACTACGGAACCTGTACCTGGAACGGTGTGACTTTTTCAGTGATTGACACAGGCGGGTATGTTAAAAACTCTGATGACATCTTCGAAGAGGAGATAAATAAGCAGGTTATGCTTGCCATCGAGGAAGCGGATGTAATTCTGTTCATGGTCGATGCAATAACGGGGATCCATGATCTCGATACCGGTGTTGCTGATCTTCTGAGGAAAAAAGCAGCAAAGGTTATACTTGTGGTAAACAAGGCAGACAATAATGAACGTCTTCTCGACGCCACAGAGTTTTATAGTCTCGGGCTTGGCGATTACTACGCGGTCAGTTCGATGAGCGGAAGCGGTACCGGTGATCTTCTTGACCACCTGGTTAAACTCCTTCCCGACAGACCTGAAGAAATCCTTCCCGACATCCCGAAAGTTGCCGTCGTGGGCCGGCCCAATGTGGGAAAATCATCTCTTGTAAACTCCCTGATGGGAGAAGAAAGGAATATTGTCACACCGCTTGCCGGAACAACACGCGACTCAATCTACACCAGATACAACAAATTCAATCACGACTTCTTCCTTGTTGACACTGCCGGACTCAGAAAAAAATCGAAGGTCAGCGAAAATATTGAATTCTACTCCGTGATGCGCGCCATCAGATCAATCGAGAGTTCGGATATCTGCCTGATAATGATCGACGCAACCAGGGGACTGGAATCGCAGGATATGAACATCATCTCCCTGATATTAAAGAATAACAAGGGAATGATCCTCCTTGTAAACAAATGGGACCTGGTTGAAAAGGACAACAACACTGTACTTACATTTGAAAAAGAGATTCGGGCGAGAACAGAGCCCTTTACAGATTACCCTATCCTTTTCATCTCGGCTACCAACAAGCAAAGGATACACAGGATACTGGAAGCGATAGAAAGGGTTAACAACAACCGGACCAGGAAAATTCCCACATCAGAGATGAATGAGGTGTTCCTGAGGATAGTGAACGATAATCCTCCTCCTGCATCGGCAGGCAGGCATATTAAGATCAAATACGTAACACAGCTGCCCGTATATGCACCTACCTTTGCTTTTTTCTGCAATTACCCCGCAAGCATAAAGGACCCCTACAGGAGATTCATCGAAAACAGGATAAGGGAAAAATATGACTTCTGCGGTGTGCCCATCAGAATATATTTCAGAAAAAAATAACTTACTTTGGTGTGATTTTTGTGTCTTATGAGGTATTATCAACAAAATATGATGATCAGATCATTCATAGTTGCCATGCTGGTCTCCATTGCCGTATTCACATCATGCGGAAAGCTTGAGAGCCTCCCTCCCGAGCCCTATATCGAATATACAAGCTTCACACTTTTTGATACGGTCGATCTGCTTGGGAACGAGGTTATGGCCGGACGCCTGAAGTTCTACTTCGAGGACGGAGACGGCGACCTCGGGATAAACGCGCCCGAAGGCATTGAAGAGGCTGATACCATTAACCTTTTTGTGGAACTGTTCAGGATCGAGGGAGGCGAGTCGACTCCTGCCCCCGATAA
>Ga0116155_10001106_pt1 | contig 19841 bp, 21 predicted proteins | sample AD_UKC032_MetaG_FD_89890 | JGI IMG/M metagenome (GOLD analysis project Ga0116155, IMG submission 89890) | Active sludge microbial communities of municipal wastewater-treating anaerobic digesters from USA - AD_UKC032_MetaG | ecosystem: Engineered > Bioreactor > Anaerobic > Digestate | place: USA...
AATTTTTTATGCGGCTCGCAGGCAAAGCCTGCGAGCCGCATGCCCTTAAAACGGCGTAGCGGCTGGCGAAGCCAGCCGCTACGCCAAATATAAAATTATTTATTTAGCAATTCAAGTTAAATAGGTTTTTATCCCCAGCCCTTGTCGTAGCGCGGGAGGCGCGGGCTGAGTAAAGTATAATTTGCTGAAAAAACGCAAAAAGAAGAGGGAGTTGCTACTCCCCCTCTTGACGAGAGATATAGTTTTTATTGTTATATTTTAATAATAAGCTAATCTCTCTTCAAAAAATCTCTCTTCATACTCTCATGTGCGCATTATATTAAAATAAAATTTGAAAATTGATTTTTGAAATTTTGATTAAATATCTTGTGTAAGTAGAATCCTCCGCTTTGTATGTTGTTCTTATATATATAAAAAATACCAAGTATAAAAAAGTGCTATTTTTTTAACAAAACTTAACATTTGTCTTTTATATCAACATATAAATTATTTTGTTAAGTAATACTTTTTATAGAAAAACGCCCTATTCTTTATTATTCTTTGGATATTCAAAAAAAATAATTTAATAAATGAGTAAATAAATTTGGATTGATTGTTTTTATAAATATAGATGGGGATATAATAGCCTGATTGGGGCGCGCTTTTGCGTGAAAGGGAAATTATGAGAGTGGATTTTTTGAAAGCAAAAATTAACGAATTTGCGCGAGGAATTACCGCAACTTTAGCTGTATTTCTTATGTTAATTGTAATTTCAAGCGTACTTATCAGCGGTAATGCGGAAAATTATTCCAATGAACAAAAAGTTGAATGCACAGGGCTGATCTCTTTAAACTGCCTGTATTTTGCCTAAGGATTCAAGATAAGGTTTTGTATTTTTGATTGTATCAGGACTCGCAATAAGCGAAATCACCGAAGGTTGAGTCAAATAAAGTTTTGCGGCGTTTTGAATGTCTTTTGGCGTTAGTTGTTCTAAAGCGTCATAAAGAGAATTGTTGTATTGTGAGCCATAAAGCGTATTGAACCCCGATTGCAACATATTTGCGCTTTCTGCGGCAAAATCCATGCCTGTATTAATATCGGTTTTTACCTGTCTTTTCGCTGTAGCAAGCTCTTTATCACTTACAGGAGAGGCAACAAGCTTATTAATATGGCTTTTAAACCCATCGATAGATTTAATAAGGTTTTCATAATTTCGTCCTTTTAAATCGTCTTCAGTAGTTGTTTTTATTGTGAGAGCAATGTTTCCATATTTTCCATCGGTGTTATATATTGATTTTACTCTGTAAGCAAGTTTTTGTGTTTCTCTAAGGTCCATGAAAAGCCTTGAAAGACTGTTTCCTCCGAGAACTTCATTTAAAAGAAGCAGCGCGGCGTGATCTTTAATATTTCCGCTTTCTTTTATTTTAAATACTTGTACAATATCAGCCTGGCTACGCTGTTCCGACTCCAGAAGAACAAGATTCTGTTCAAGAGGCTTGGATTCCTGCGTTAAAGTCGGATGGCACGGTTTATTAACTCTAATTCCCGACTGTAACTCCATAAACAAACTGTCGCCAAGCCCGGAAGTTGCGCTTATTGGTCCATCAATAGCAACAATTCCCTGAGAATCACTTGTAATTTGCTTATGCAATTCCTGAACATCATGTAATGTTACATTGTCAATATTTTTCAGAACTTTTGCCGGAGTTACACCCCATAAATAATCAGGATAAAGAACCTGAAGAGCTTTATCGGCAGGGTCTTTAGGTATACTTGAATATTGGAGCTTTATTTTTTCTTTTGCTTCATCAAATTTTTCCGGCGTAAAGTCAGGGTTATACAAAATTTCTTTCATTATGCGCAAAGCGACAGGAAGCTTTTCTTTTGGACAATTAGCCGTTAAATTTATTGATCTGCCCTCTGCCCCTGCGGAGATGCCCAGTTTATGCGTGTTAATTATCTGATTTAATTGGTCTTCGCTATAATTTTTTGTTCCTTTATTCATCATTACAGAAAGAATATCAGCTGCTCCAGGCTTTAATGATTTAATATCATCGGTTTTAAGTTTTAAATTTGCCCCTGCTTTTATTGCATAAGGACAATCATTTATAACAACGCGCAAATTGTTTGGCAAATCATATTCTTTGATATGCGTAAACTTAAATTTTTCAGAATCTCCTTTAAAATTTACATTTTTATTGCCGGAAAAGGCTATTTGCTGTTGTTTTTCAGGATGAACCATAACAATAGACGCCCTGTTGAGGTCAAGATATTTCTTAGCCGCGCTTTGTATATCCTCAGAAGTTAGATTGTTAATTTGTTCTGAAATATTGGCGTATATCCCAAGATCACCGTGCCCAACCACAGCATTACCAACCATATCAGCGATATTCATTGAGCTTTCGCTGGCTGATAGAAGGTTATCTTCAAGCTTATTTCTGATTAAAAACATTTCTTCCTGCGTTGGAGGCTGATTGACTATGTTTTGCAACACTGAATATATCGTTTTCAAGCCGTTTTCTTCTTTGCCGGGCTTAAAATACGCTCCAACATGCATTAATTGAGGAGCATTGTAATCAGGGCTTAAAATCTCGACATTCGCCATTACATCGGCGTTAATAGGCTTTAGAGCCTTTATCAGCCGCGCGTTTTCATGACCTGTAAGCGCTGTAACAAGTCCTAATGAAGATATTGTTTCTTTTGCGTTATTGTTTGCCGGACCCGCCATTCCCATCATAAGCATTACAGAATCAATCTGAGGGCTTGTTATGTCTTTTCTTACCGTTTTTTCAATTAAATTTAAAGGTTCATAGTATTTAGACCTTTTAGTATCCTGCGGCGCAGCTTGTTTTTTATTGAAAAGTTTGCTTGCGAGTTTTATTGCTTTGTCGGAATCCACATCTCCGACGATTACAGTAACCATATTATCCGGCGTATACCACTCTTTGTAGTAATCAACGACATCCTGTTTTGTGAGATTCTTTATTACTTTTGTTGATCCGGCGATTAATCCCTGATAATCAGTTTTAATGCCGTAAAGATTCTTAATCATTTCGTTGTAAGCTTTGTCAGAAGGGTTATCCTGATACATTTGAATTTCCGAGATAACCGGACCTTTTTCTTTTTCAAGCATATTATCGGTAAATTCCGGGAAATGAAGCATATTTGCGTGCATTGTAAGGAATTTTTCAAGGTCGCCTTCTTCATGCAGCGGGGATTTTATAAAATAATCCGTATCTGCCGTATCGGTGCTTGCATTGTAAATGCCTCCCATGCCGGTTACTTCTTCCACAAACTGATTGGGAGCCAAGTCTTTTGATCCGTTAAACAGATTATGTTCAATGTAATGACTAATTCCACGATGTTTTTGTTCATTAAAAGAGCCGACCTTGACAAAGGTTTTAATGGTTGTAGCCCCTTTTTTCGGTATTATTACGACACCCTGACCGTTATCAAGTTTATATAATTTCCCTTTTGTGTTTAAATATGGCGCATCAAACGTTGATATTTCTTTATATCCTGCGCTTTGTTTTTGAACAGGCATCATCTGGCTTCTCATTACAGAATTAATATCGTTATTTAGTCCGTTATTATTTGGTTGCGGATATTGATAATAGCTCTGTTTATGCGGGGCTTGACATGGATTAAAACTATATACCGTTTGTCCTGAATTAACAGGCAAATTAACCGAATTATTATAATTCGAATTTGATTTTTGCGGATATGCGTTGATATTTTGAAATCCTGTCATTAAATTTACTTCCTTTTCCCCAAAATAGTCCGTAATTAATTAAACAAAATTAATAACAAAAAGTTTTTATTTTAAAGCGGTTTTTTTCTATTAAATTTACAAATATTTATACATTTATACCAATCATGGCTTAGCCCGAAGCGCTCCATTTATTGCTATGGGGCGGATTGCTTTGCTATCGCTTGCAATTACAGAATAGGCGCCTGAGGATGAGGGTTTTACAGACTTAAATTAATAAAGCATTAGGCTACTTGGGCTATTTCTAATTTTACTTATATTTTAATAAAATTTATAAATAAGATTATTGTATAATTTTTAAGTGTTAGTAATTTGGTAATTTAAAAAATGATTCTTGTAACCGGAGGCGCTGGATATATAGGCAGTCATTGCGTTCTTGAACTGATAAGATCAGGTTATGATTGCATTATTCTCGATAATTTATCAGAAGGACACATAGAAGCCCTGCAAACAAAGAATTTCTGTAAAGCAAATCTTTCAAACATAGATGAAATAAGAGAAGTGTTCAGGCAGTATTCCGTAAAAGCTGTCATACACTTTGCTGCAAGTTGTTATGTCGGCGAATCAGTTTTAAATCCTCAAAAATATTATTATGATAACGTGATTAATTCTCTGAATCTTTTTAAAGTCATGCTTGAAAATGATGTTAAAAAAATAGTATTTTCTTCTACTTGCGCAACTTATGGAAATCCTGAATATACTCCTATAGACGAAAAACATTCTCAAAACCCTGTTAACACTTATGGCAGAACAAAATTAATGACAGAAAATATCCTTCAGGACTACAGCAGGGCTTATGGACTTAAATATACGGCTTTAAGGTATTTTAACGCATCAGGAGCGGATAATAAAGCGCAAATCGGCGAAAGCCATGACCCTGAAACCCATCTAATTCCTCTTGCTCTTGAAACGGCTTCAGGTAAAAGGGAACTTATAAAAGTTTTTGGAGATGATTACGATACCCCGGACGGAACCTGCATAAGAGATTATATCCATGTAAACGACCTTGCAAAGGCTCACAGGCTTGCTTTGGAGAAAATGTTTGACGGGGCGGACAGTAATTTTTATAATCTCGGAACCGGAAAAGGGGTTTCTGTTCAGGAAATAATCAATATTAGCGAAAAAATTACCGGAAAGACCGTAAAAAAAGAAATAACAGCCCGAAGACCCGGCGATCCGGCTATTTTATTTGCGGATAACCTTAAAGCGCAAACTGAATTAGGCTGGCAGCCTCAATATCTTAATATAGAAGATATAATTTCCACAGCCTGGCATTGGGAGCAAAACAGAAAATATTAATCAGGAGAAAGTTAAAATATGAAAAAAATACTTGTAACCGGCGGATCAGGATTTATCGGTTCGCATCTTTGTGAAAGACTACTTGCAGAAGGAAATGAAGTTGTCTGCGTTGATAATTTTTTCACCGGATCAAAAGAAAATATTTTGCATTTATTAAATAATCCTTTTTTTGAAGTTATCAGACACGATATTATAAAATCACTTTTAGTGGAAGTGGATGAAATTTATAACTTTGCATGTCCTGCTTCACCGGTGCATTACCAGTATAATGCAATAAAAACCATCAAAACAAATGTTCTTGGCACAATAAACATGCTTGGCTTGGCAAAAAGACTCCGCGCAAAGTTTTTACAGGCGTCTACTTCAGAGGTTTACGGCGATCCAAAAGAACATCCGCAAAAGGAAACGTACTGGGGGCATGTTAATCCCATAGGAATAAGAAGCTGTTACGACGAAGGAAAACGTGTAGCGGAAACATTAACGATGGATTATCATCGACAAAACAAAGTAAATATTAAAATTATCAGGATATTTAACACTTACGGTCCTAGAATGGCGCTTAATGACGGCAGAGTTGTGAGCAATTTTATTGTTCAGGCTTTACAAAATGAAGATTTAACAGTATACGGCGACGGTTCTCAAACAAGATCATTCTGTTATGTAAGCGATCTTGTTGACGGCGCAATTAAAATGATGAATACATCCAATGATTTCATTGGTCCGGTTAATCTTGGAAATCCGGTTGAAATTCCTATTATTGAATTTGCGGAAAGAATAATAAGATTGACCGGCAGCAGGTCAAAAATCCTGTTTAAAGAGTTGCCGCAGGATGATCCTGTTCAAAGAAAACCTGATATTAGTCTTGCAAAAGAAAAACTTGATTGGGAGCCTTCTGTAGGACTTGAGCAAGGGCTTATGAAGACAATTGAATATTTTGACAAAAAAATTAATTTTATTAAAAAGTAATTTTGTCAGCATATCGATACCAATCAATTTTAAAAACCGTTAAATGAAAAAGATGATTTTTGTAAAGCCTTAATTAGCAGGTGTTTTGGCTTCGCCGAAACACCCGCTATACCCTTACCCAGCCCGTGGGCTGTACATATCAGCTTTTTAATCAATGAACATTATTTAAAACCCATGTTCTTTTAAATAATGTTCATTGATTTTTTCAATTTTATGATCATACTTCCCTGCAAATTTTTCAACATATTTTGCCAGAATATCAGGTTCCAAGTTAACTTTATCGCCCTGATCAAGCAATTTAAGAGTTGTTTGTTCAATAGTGGAAGGAATTATGGCTGTTGAAAAAACGTTTTCTTTTATGGAAGCAATGGTAAGACTGATTCCGTTAACACAAATCGAACCTTTATAAACCATATATTTTAAGATATTTTCAGGAGCATTAAAATAAAAAATATAAGCTAAACCCTGTTTTTCTTTTTTGAGGAAAAATCCTGTTCCTTCAACGTGTCCCGAAACAATATGCCCGCCAAATCTGCTGTTAGCGGACATTGCCCGCTCAAGATTTATAACCTGCCTTGTTTTATAGTCATTTAAAATTGTCAGTTTAAGCGTTTCCGCTGAAGTTTCAACCTCAAAACCGGCGGAATTTATTTTGGTTACAGTCTGGCAGACGCCATCAACGGCTACACTATCGCCCTGCTTAAGATCATCAAGAATTTTGACGCATTTTATAGAAATAACCGCGCCGTTATTTTGTTTATTTATGCCGGCCACCATGCCTGTTTCTTCAATTAGTCCTGTAAACATTATATTTACACCGTCTTTTTAAGCCGAAGCTATTTCCAGTCTGTTTTTTTCATTTTTTAATTCCTGCAAAACCCAGTCAGGCACATGAGTTTTACCTAAATGAATCTGTCCGCCAAATCTGGAGCCATGACAATCGGAACCGCCCGTTACAACGAGATTATAATTTTCCGCAATATTTGAAAAATATTCAATCATTGCGGGAGAATGTCTTCTGTGATATGCCTCTACGCCTCTTAATCCGTAATTCATAAGCTCTTTTATAAGCTCTTCAGCATTATTAAGACTGTGAGGATGAGCAACAACAGGAATTCCGCCGGCTTCATAAATAATTTCCACCGCTTCATGCGGGGGAATCGTTTTACGTTGTATGTAAGTCGGCGATTTATCGTTAATATACTTTCTGTAAGCTTCTATAATGCTGGAAACGCCGCCTACTTTCAAGATAGCTTTTGCCATATGAGGTCTTCCAACGCTTCCTCCTTCATGCACAAGAGAGGTTATATCGTCCATAGAAATCTTTATTCCGGCTATTTTATTCAGGTTTTTTACAATCTGGCTAAGCTGTTCAAGCCTTGCGTGTTGTTGATATGAAATCATATCAAGCAAACTTTTATTGTCAGGGTTGAAAAAATAACCAAGAACGTGAATTTCCTCTTCTCCATGCATAGTATTTATTTCTATGCCCGGAATTACTTCAAGAATGGGCTTCCCCGTTTCTTCAGATTTTTTTCTGGCATGCGCCTGCGCAAATTTATATGCCAATATATTGTCGTGATCTGCTATTGAAATAGCGGAAAGATCAAGATCAAGGGCTGTATCTACAATTTCTTCCGGAGAAAGCGCTCCATCCGAATAGATACTATGGATATGTAAGTCTATTTTCAATTTCTCTATCCTTTCATAAATTAATTTACCTCATCACTAAATTTCATAATTTTATTAATTCTTTCAATACTTTCTGCTTTGCCTGTATCTGCGTCGATAATAATCGCTGCCCCGTTAATTTGAACATCGCTTTCAGAGCCTATTTCAAGCCTTGCAGGCAACATTTTAACAAGTCTTTCAACGGAAATTTTTATATCCATTCCTATTATACTCTTAGACGCTCCACAAAAGCCAACATCTGTAATATATGCTGTACCGTTTTCCATAATCATCTCATCCGCTGTCTGGACGTGGGTATGAGTTCCAAGAACCGCGCTGATTCCTTTTTCCGCCGCAATATATGCGCATGCAATTTTTTCTGCTGTTGCTTCGGCGTGAAAATCCAGAATTACAACAGGCGTTTCTTTTTTCATTTTATCGATCTCATTCTTTAAAAGCTCCCAGGGAGAAATTATTGGCGGCATGAAAACTGTTCCCAGCATATTTATAATACCTATTGATATTCCGTTATCGGTTTTAAAAATGCTTGAACCTTTGCCCGGAGTTCCTTCAGGGTAATTAAGCGGACGAATGAGCTTATCAGCGTGATGAATATACTCAAAAATTTCTTTTCTATCCCAGATATGATTTCCCGAGGTCATTGCATGAATTCCATATCTGGAGAGGTCAAAATAATTTCTGTCTGTCAATCCATAGCCATGAGAAGCATTTTCAACGTTTGCAATCACAAAATCGTAATTGCAGCCGTGTTCTTTCAAAAATTCCCGCGCGCCTACACGTCCGGGTCTTCCGACGATATCGCCAAGAAATAATATTTTAAGTTTTTTGTTCATTCATCATTCAAAATTCAAAATTAATTTCTATTATTAATTATTTTACTTTAAGTATGAAAAACAAACAAAAAATTTAAAATGCAAATTTGTTTTAGATAAGTTATAATTATAAAAAATTGGAATATAAAAGGATTTAATTGTGGAAGATTTAATTTTAAGACTTACGGAAAATACCAGTATTTTTGAAAGTATCCTGATTGTAGTTCTTGGACTTATTTTCTATTTCAGGCTAAAAAACAATACTGACACTAAAATTGACAAGCTTGAAACAGGTTTAAATAATAGAATGGATAAAATCGAAACAAATTTAAATAATAGAATGGACAAACTTGAAACAGATTTAAATGACAGGATTGATAAACTTGATTCTAAAATAGAGCATGTTAATTTAAGGCTTGATAATTTATACCTTGAATTATTCAAAAGAGCGGCTTAAACAAGCTCCAAGAAATAATCGGCATAATCATGCCCGATAATTTTTTAACAACGTAATTAAAGTTTTGTCTTGTACAGGTTTTTTGCCATAAATTTTCTTAACTTTGTTATGAAAACTGTTAGGAGAATGAACAATAACTGTAACTATATTTCTACATCCATCTCTTATTCCTTCAATCACTTCTGCAAGATGTTTATTTTCTGTTATTCCAAAATGATGAACGACACTTTCATTTGGGCAATTTATATGAGAAACGCTTTCATTTGTTTTGTTAACAATTTTTTTCATTTCCTGAAATGTTATAGGTCTTTCATTAAGTCTTTGTCTGGCATGAACGGTTAAATTAATGCCAAAAGAAGGCTGTTTGTCAATAAAACTGCAATTTAATGAATTATTTAACATAATATCAAATTTAAAAAAGTTTTTATATATTTTGCAAAAAAAGTTTTAAGAAAAGTAAAGCATGCTCACTTGCTTCATGTTTGATAATCAGACGAGAAAATGCGGGATTTATATTAACTTTATAAACTTTTGTCTGATTCCCGTCTGAAATTCCGATATAAACAAGACCTACCGGTTTTTCGGGAGTTCCTCCATCAGGTCCGGCAATTCCTGTAACCCCCAGTCCAATATCTGTTTGCGCAACCAGCCTGACCTTTTCAGCCATAGCTTTGGCCACAGGCTCACTGACAGCGCCGTAATTCTTTATCAATTCCGGCTGAATTCCAAGTGTTTTTATCTTGGCATCGTTTGAGTAAGTAACCAAATTTAATTTTATATAAGCGGAACTTCCTGAGATATCAGTTAATCTGGAGCTTATGAGCCCTCCTGTGCAGGATTCAGCAATAGAAACCGTGATTTTTTTATGTAAAAGCATTTCCCCAATTATTTTTTCAGGAATATTATTATCTTTTTTGTTCATATCTTTCACTTTCAACTCATTCTTATTTTACATAAAAAAATAAATGTTATAAAACTTCAAATATTGTATTAAAAATTAAAATAAATGATATAATTTAAAAACTCTAAAATAATATTTAAATCATTTAAGCTTTCTTATTTAATCACTTGGCTACAATTCAATAAAATTTTACAACCTAATTTATTACATTTAAATAGGGAGTTTAGCTTATTTAAAAGTTAAAAATTAAGTTTATTGAGAAAGAAGGGGATGCTATCTATGCAAGAAAAAAACATTACCCCGCTTGAAGAAAAATTTATGCTGTTTAAAATTTCAAAAAATCAGGAAAAATTTATTAATGACAGCACTTACTGTATTATGACGCCCGGCGGAAAAAACTTTGAAAGAACATTTGAACTTCTGGCGTATAATACACTTTCAGGAAAAATTCTGCTAAAAGAAAAAGTGTCTTTTGATTGCTGTAAATACGAAAAAATGTATGTGCTTTCAAGTGAAGGCGAAACAGAAAAATTTAAAGGCGAGGGCTTTTAACGCCTCGTCAGACCCCAATCAAATTTTATGAAAATTTCAAAAAATTTGATTTTTATAACAATCAAAATAATACAAAATAGCCTAAATTGTCATTGCGAGCGAGCTCAGCGAGCGTGGCAATCTATCAGGCTAACAATAATAAGAGGGTAAGATTGCCGCAGCGGGGCAGAGCCCCTCCTCGCAATGACAACCAGAAACTTGCAGTTATAATTGCAAGTTGGTATTACTTTATTTGAAAAGGACATTTTGAACATCTGGCTTTAGGATGTCTGACCATGTTATCTTCAAGATCGTACATAACTGCAACTCTGCAAACAAGCTCGGACTCACAAACAGGACATTTATGCCCTTTTAAGCCTTTTTCAAGAATATCAAGCTTAATTCCTTCTGTTTTATCAGCTATTTCAAAATCTTTTACGCTCGTATCAGGATATTTCTCGAGAGATTTTATTTTATTCACGTTTAATTTTAAAGCCATAGCCAGTTTTTGTCTTATAGTAGCCGGCAAAAACAACTCCCGACCTGATTCGATATCCTCAATAACAGACAAATCCACATTAGACCTTGCAGCAAGTCCTTTCTGGGAATATCCGCCGTTTTCACGGGTTGTTGATATTAATTCGGCTAATGTTTGCGGTTTACTCATAATTTTAAAAATCGTATTTTAATGATAAATTTATAATATCATTAATATTTTGTCAGGAGATAAAGAAAATTGAAAAGAAATAAAACTTTTATGGCAACGGCAATTGGCAGTTTGCCTCATATAAATTCAAAAGAAGCCGTGGAATTGGTGTTCAGCGCTTTTTTAGATATACCGGTTTTACCGCAGTTAGCTAATTTAAACTCGAAAGAAGACATGACTTCCCAGCTAAACGAGGGAATCCCGGGAGTTATTTATGATATAACAGACAAACGCTGGTATATTGATCAGGAATCAGAAACTTTTTATGAAGAATTGGAAGAATTTTTTCTTGATTATGAAAGCATTGTTACTGAAGGAAATCAAGAAATCCTTGAAAAATATGCTATTTCAGAAGAATATTGTTCTTCGCTTCCTTTGTTTCTTGAAAAACTCAGTGAAATAAAACCTGCTTATGTAAAAGGACAGGTTATAGGACCGTTTACATTCGGCACATCGCTTGTGGACAGACAAAAAAAATGCGCTTTCTACGATGAAACCCTTAAAGAGATTATAATAAAGGCTTTAATCCTGAAAGCCTTGTGGCTTATAAAGAAATTTAAAGAAGCGTCGCCGGAATCTCAGCCTATAATCTTTATGGATGAGCCTACAGTTTCTCAGTACGGCGCTTCAGCTTTTATAACCGTTAAAAAAGAAGATTTAACGGAATGTTTCGGAGAAATTGCTTCTGTATTAAAAAAGGTAGGGGCTCTTGTGGGGATTCATTGTTGCGGAAAAAGCGACTGGTCTTTGATTACAGAAAGTAAAATTGATATACTTAATTTTGACGGGTTTTATTTCGGAGAAAGCCTTGGTCTTTACTCAAAAGACATCGAAAAATTCCTGAACAATGGCGGGAAAATAGCTTGGGGAATAATTCCCACGATGGATACAGATTCTCTTGAGTCTGCAACTGTTGATTCTTTAGCGAAAAAATATGAAGAAGCTATTTCTTATCTTGTAAACAAGAATATAAGCCGTGATAAAATTCTGACATCGTCTATTTTAACCCCTTCATGCGGAGCGGGAAGCCTGACTGTAGAACAGGCAGAAAAAGCAATGCGGTTTACAGCAGGATTAGCGGATGTTTTAAATGATAAATATTCTAATATAGTATAATTATACTATATTAGAATGAGTTTAGTTTTCAGAAAAACTGAAAATGAAGCTAAAGCATTCTGTTTGCGCTCGACAAAACCTAATTTTGCGGTTTTTTGCAAAGTTTTCATAAACAAAAGCTTATTTTGATTGGCATAAAAAAGGAAAGAAAAAGATGAAAAATTTGTTTGATAAAAAAGAATTTAAAAATTTAAAATTTAAAAACAGATTTATTCGGTCTGCAATGCACGAAGGACTTGCTGATCCTGATGGCGGAGTTTCTCAAGATATCATTAACATTTACGAAGACCTCGCTAAAGGAGGAATAGCTACGATAATAACCGGCTTTGCATATACAATAGAGGGCGAAAATCCATCACATCGAATGCTTGCCGCTTATGACGATAAATTTATTCCAGGATTTAAAAAACTTGTTGATACTGTTCATAAATATGACGCAAATATAATTTTACAGCTCGCTTCAGGCGGGTCGCAAGCTAAATTTAATTGCAGAAAAAGAAAAATTTACGCTCCTTCTACGGTAGAACATAAATTTACAAAAATTATTTCAATAGAAATGACTGAATCCGACATTAAACATCTTGTAAATGCTTTTGGCGATGCTGCTTTAAGAGCAAAAAAGGCAGGATTTGACGGTGTTCAAATACATGCGGCTCATGGATATTTGTTAAGTCAGTTTCTTTCACCTTATTACAATAAAAGAAACGACAAATACGGCGGTAGCATTGAAAATCGAGCAGAAATTATTTTTGAAACTTATAGAAATATGAGAGAAAAGACCGGAGATAATTTTCCGATTTTTATAAAAATAAACTGTTCTGATTTTATGGAGGATGAAGGTTTAACTTTTGATGACAGCAGATTTATATGTCAAAAGCTTGATAAAATGGGCATAGACTTTATAGAAATCAGCGGAAATGTTGGATTTAATGAAGTTCAGCCGCAAATAATCCGTCCTGATATTAATAAAGACAAGACTAAACAGTGTTATTTTTCCAAATATGCCGCAATTATATCCGAGGAAGTGAACGTTCCGGTCGCTGTTGTAGGCGGCAACAGGAATTTTGAAATGATGACAGAACTTTTAAATTCTTCAAAAATTGAATGTTTTTCGCTTGCAAGAACAGTTTTATGCGAATCGGATATTGTTAAGAAATGGCAGGATAATACTGCTTATGAGCCAAAATGCATCTCCTGTAACCAATGCTGGTCATTAAAACAAGGTAATATATGCGTCTTTAACCGCGCTTGAATATAGTTTGAGATAAATAAATTTATTTTTATCGCGCTTTAATTAACATACAAGCAACTCAAGTTAATATTAATTTGCGGGCGTTTTGGCTTCGCCAAAACGCCCGCAAAATCTTTGCTAAAGCATTTTTAAACTCTAATTTCTTTCATCAGCGCAGATAAGCTGTTCTTCCTTAATCCAGCTCATCATTCCACGGAGTTTTCCGCCAATTTGCTCGATTTCATGATCATCATCAGCTTTAAGAAGCTGTCTTAAGTTAGGCTGACCTTTTTTACATTCTTCAATCCATTCTTTTGCGAATTCTCCGTTTTGAATTTCACCAAGAATTTTTTTCATTTCCTGTTTAACAATATCTGTAATAACTCGTGGACCACGGGTAACATCGCCATATTTGGCTGTATCGCTTATGGAATATCTCATATCCTGAATTCCGCCATGATAGATCAGGTCAACAATAAGTTTCAATTCATGCAAACATTCAAAATAAGCCATTTCTGGAGGATATCCCGCTTCTGTGAGCGTTTCAAAACCGGCTTTAATAAGAGCTGTAGTTCCACCGCAAAGAACAGCCTGTTCTCCGAAGAGGTCTGTTTCCGTTTCATCTTTGAACGTGGTTTCAATAATTCCTGCTTTACCTGCTCCATTCGCTTTTGCATAAGCAAGAGAAATCTCAAAAGTGTCATTTGATGGGTTTTGTCCAACAGCAACAAGAGAAGGAACTCCTCTGCCCTTGACATATTCTGATCTTACAAGATGTCCGGGTCCTTTTGGCGCAACTATAAATGTGTTAACACTAGCCGGAGGCACTATTTGATTATAATGTATGCTGAATCCATGTCCAAATCCCAAATACATGCCTTCTTTAAGGTTGGGAGCTATATGATTTTCATAAACTTCTTTGTGAATTGTATCCGGAAGCAGAACCATTACCACGTCTGCCCATTGTACAGCTTCATCGAATGAAACACAATTAATACCTGCCTTTTTAACTCTTTCACAGGATTTTGAGCCTTCACGCAAACCGACTTTAACGTTTACGCCGGATTCATGAAGGTTCTGGGCATGGGCATGTCCCTGGCTGCCGAAGCCAAGTATTGCCACTTTTTTATTCATAATCGGTTCTATGTTGATATCTTTGTCATAATAAACTTTTAAATCATCGTATTTTGCCATGAATATTTCCTCCTGACTTGTATTTTATCAATTTTTATACTATCACTAACAAGTTTTTGAGCAAATATTTTATCAATTTTATACCAGTTGCAATCAAACACGTACTATACAGCTCCAGCATTTACAGATAAAATCCGAAATTCATTTTGAGAGCGGTATAGTATAAAACCTTACTTTAAAGGTGTTTTGCCCGAGTTGAAATGCCTGCAAACCCATTAGTCAACTTTTTAGCAAATTCATGAAAACTTTTTGAGATTGGTATATACTTGAATCTAAATAAATTTTGGTGTTTGTATAATTTAAATAAGCGGTGTTTGAGATGTTTATTAAAAGAAAAAACTTAACTAATTTAATGTTAATTTTGATTTTATTTCTTAATTCCAAAACATCTGCTTTAAATCTTAACAAAGATGAAATTGTTTATAATAATACTGTTTATAGTAGTAAAATTGATAAAAATTATATGATAGACGAAGAATCCAGGCTCCAAAAGTTATGGAATGTAGCGAAAGGCAAACCTTCCAAAGATGCGATAAATTTAGGGATGTTTAGTTATCACACAATGGAAACCAGAGATCAGTTAAATGAGTCAAACAAGCTTTTGGGATTGGATTATAAAGGCTACAGCGTTGGAACTTTTAATAATAGCTATCATGTACAGACTTATTATGCAGGAATAAGCAGACAGGTCTACGAAAAAGAACTGCCCGGAAATAATAGTATGCAATTAAAATATAAACTTATCGGAATGCATGGTTATGAACGATTTGAGCCGGATTTATTCGGAATAACACCTATCATAATTCCTGTATTAGGTTTTGATAATAAATATCTCGGCGTTGATTTTCTTATAAGCCCAGGCAAAACGCTTACTTTTGCGACAAATTTTAGAATAAATATAGATAAAATACCTCCTAAAAAAGCATTGAAATAATATTTATAATTATATCGGAACTAATTTACAAAACTCACGCCTTTATATATAGCAGGTGATATTTTTGATATAAAATTCAAAATTTTCATGCTAATGCTTGTTTGTGTTATGTTATTGTTGTAGATTAAAAAAATAAGTTAATAGTGTCAACCTGAAAGGTATAAAAAGATGGTAAAAAAATTAATTACAGAGGACACAAAGCTATTTATGACCGGAAATGAGGTCATAGCTTATGCCGCAGTGGCAGCCGGAGCCGAATTTATGTACGGTTACCCGATTACACCCCAAAATGAAATTATGCATACCTGGTGTAAACTCCTACCTAAAACAGAAGCCGGCTTTCTTCAGACTGAAGATGAAATATCAGCCGGTTTTTCTACAATTGGAGGAATTTTAGCCGGTAAAAAAGCTTTCACCGCAACAGCAGGACCAGGAAACGTGATAATGCAGGATGCCATGTCTATGGCAGAGATGATGAGAATTCCTTTTGTCTGCGCAGTAATGCAAAGAGGCGGTCCAAGCACCGCAACTGTTATATATGCTCAACAGGAAGTTACTCTTACATGTTTCGGCGGTAACGGCGAAGGGCATAGAATAGTTTATTCAACAGCAGGACATCAGGATTTGTATGATTACACCATAAAAGCTTTTAATACAGCCTGGAAATATAAATTCCCGACATTTATGCTGGCTGACGGTTATCAGGGTAAAATGAGAGAACCGTTTACAGCGTACGATCCTGAATCAAGAGGAATTAAAATGCTTCCTGCAACTCCTTCCCTCAGAGGACCAGGAATTGCCGGAGTTGACAGAAAACCTGTTCATATGAGAAATACTTTCAACATGGAAGAAGAACTAATGGAAGTTCTTGACTCATACGAAGAGGAATTCAATAGAATAGCTCCTGAAATCGAAGAATACGAAGAATATAAAGCTGATGATGCTGAAATTCTTATAATAGCTCACGGAATCGTGGCAAGAAGCGCGCGCACAGCCATTGATGAATTAAGAGAAAAAGGCATTAAAGCAGGACTTTACAGACCGATTACGCTTAGACCTCTTGCGGTTCAACCGCTTAGAAAAGCTGTTCAGAGAGCTAAAAAACTTCTGTTCACAGAATCAGCAAACGGTCAGATGGCAAGAATTTGTCTGGAAAAAATGTATGGACTTACAACCCCTTACGAAACGCTTTATAAAATGGGCGTAGGCGTAACAGGCGATGACCTTGTCCAGAAAGTCCAGCAGATGAACGGCGCTCTCGCTTGCAGATAGCTTTCCGCTATCATTGCGAGGAGCAAGCGTAGCGAGCGATGTGGCAATCTATATAGCAAAGTGAAGTTGCTGAAAAGAGTTCAGCATGACATTAAAAAGGAAATTAAAATGATAATAAATTCATTTAATCAAAATCCATATAAGAACAAACTTCAGCAGCCAAATTTTGGGTTAACTCCAAAATATCTGTTTAATAAAGCTGGTGTGGCTCTTAATGCAGCAATTAAGACTGAGCAGTCCGATAAGATGTTGAAGTATTTGATTCAAAACAATAGATTGGTTGATGGTGCAGTTTTAAGAGAAGAAAGACAAAGAACAGGCTCAACTTTTAAAGAAGCACGCAAAGCAATAGATAAACTTTATGCAAGAAAAGCAAAGCAAATAGAACTTGCAAAGACAATAAAAGCTGAAGATATTCAAAGAGCTGAACAGGTAAGAAAAGCTCCTGTACGAACTTTCCTTAAAGAATTAGGCGGAACATTTAAATTGGCTGTTAAAAATATGTTTGGTGAAGGAAAAGAGTTATGATAATAAGTTTATTTAATCAAAATTCATACCAAAACAAACAAAATCAGCCAAATTTCGGATTAAGTCCGCAAAAATTGAGGAATGCTATGCAGGTAGCGGATATAAAGACTGGGCAAGCAAAGACTATAGGTGAATATTTATTTTATCTCAAAAAAATTTATAAATTCAAACAAGGAGCTGAAAAGGCTGAAAACAGAGATAATACAAAAAAACAAGAAGGACTTTTCAAAGTTATACCTGCAATTTTTAATGCTTTAGGTATAAAAACACAATCTAAATAAGATAGCATCAAATCAATATCTTAAAATAATAAATCAGTAAATCACATAAAAGGAGAATAAAAAATGCCTCAACTATTAGAACTAGCTCCAAAATTGCCGAAGGCTCAAAATGTGGACGCAGGCGCAAGCAAGTTTTGCCCGGGATGCGGACACGGTATGATCCTCAAAACTTTGGCGTTTGCTATTGACGAACTAAACTTACAGGACAGAGCCGTATTCGGTTGCGATATCGGATGCAGCCTTCTTTCCTGGAATTATATGAGTCTTGATTCCGTACAGACCCATCACGGAAGAACAACACCTGTTATTTACGGCGTAACAAGAGCAGTTCCCGGCACAGTGGGTATTGCATATATGGGCGACGGCGGCGGACTTGCAATCGGCGCGCAGCATCTTGTGAATGCCGCTGTAAGAAACGAAAAAATGCTTGCAATTCTTGTAAATAACACAAATTACGGAATGACAGGCGGACAAATGGCTCCTACAACTCTGCCGGGTCAGGTTACGGAAACAACACCTTACGGAAGAGACATTGAAGTTACCGGAAAACCTGCAAGAGGCGCAGAAATGGTATCAGCGTTAGTTGATACTGAAAAAGCTTTTGTTGAAAGAGCAAGCGTTTCTAATCTGCGTAAATTAAGAACAACTTTTAAAAAAGCTCTTACAAATGTTGCAGAGGGTCGTGGTTTCTCATTTGTAGAAGTTCTTTCAATTTGTCCTCTTAACTGGAGAACAAATAATGTAAAAACCTGGGAAAGACTGGAAACGATGGAAGAGTATTTTGAGGTTAAAAACTTTGTAACGCCTCAAGGACTGGAAGGAGTTAAGTAATGGCAAGAACAAAAATTGTACTCGCTGGAGAAGGCGGACATGGCGTGCAAAGTATCGCCAAAATCTTGGTAGAAGCCGGATATGCAGCTAATAAGGAAGTGTTATATATACCTAATTTCGGTGTTGAACAAAGAGGCGGCGTTAGTATCGCATTTTGTCAAATCGCTGATGAACCTATCGGAGAACCAAGATTTTCCAAAGGCGACATTGTAATAGCGCTTTCTGATCGAGCAATTGCTCGTTGCGCCTGTTATGTAGACGAAAATACCACTGTTGTTTACGACACATCAATATGTCATACAAAACCACAGATGAAAGCTAAACAAATAATAGGAATTCCGGCAAACAAAATTGCTAATGATGAACTTGATGCAAGGGTTTTCAATATTATTATCCTCGGAACAGTTATCAAAGCGACGCAAGTTGTTGACATGCAATATGTAAAAGAGGCGATGGAAAAAGCTCTCGGCAAAAAATTTGACGCTAAGCCCGAATTAAGAGAGATGAACTATAAAGCTCTCGAAAGAGGAATGGCTATTCTTGAAGAAAAAGCATCTGTATAAAGAATCGAGGAGAATAAAATGCAAACTAAAGAAAATAAAGGCATAAAAATAGAAGGCTGCGGAAAAGGCAGAGCTAACTGGTATTTATTTACCGAGCTTTGCAAAGGCTGCGGTTTATGTTTAACAAAATGTCCTATCAATAAAAAAGGCGAAAATTGCCTTCAGTGGTCAAAAGAAGTGGGTTTATACGCAACACCGGCAGTTCAGCCTGATCCAAGTCTTTGCATTGCCTGCGGAACTTGCGAGCTTCTTTGTCCTGACAGCGCAATCAGAATCGAAAAAATAGAAAAATAATACTATTTTTTAATTATAAAACAACAAAAAGACCGGTAATCCGGTCTTTTTGTTGTTTTATAGTATGATTTTTATAAAGCCTTAATTTGCGGGCGTTTCGGCTTCGCCGAAACGCCCGCAATATCGTTATATAGCCCGTGCCGCCCGCAGGGCGGCACGGGCTATATATATTAGCTTTTTAACAAATTAACGAAAATTTGTTAAAATTGGTATAGCATTTTCGTCATTATGAGGGCTTTAGTCCGAAGAATCTTGTTGTATATAAGCCATGAGATGTTTCGCTTCGCTCAACATGACGCATTCTTTCCATGAGATACTTCGCTCTGCTCAGGATTACGGTTTCGGCTAATTAACGACTCGGGTTAATTAACTTGAATTGCTAATTAGTCGAAACGCTGAAATAGATTGAAATTTTATTTTAATTTTTTATGCGGCTCGCAGGCAAAGCCTGCGAGCCGCATGCCCTTAAAACGGCGTAGCGGCTG
>Ga0116155_10001108_pt1 | contig 19798 bp, 19 predicted proteins | sample AD_UKC032_MetaG_FD_89890 | JGI IMG/M metagenome (GOLD analysis project Ga0116155, IMG submission 89890) | Active sludge microbial communities of municipal wastewater-treating anaerobic digesters from USA - AD_UKC032_MetaG | ecosystem: Engineered > Bioreactor > Anaerobic > Digestate | place: USA...
ACCACAATCACTAGGACAATTAGTACAATCTTCACCAGCACCACAAACACTATTAGGACAATCCACATGAGGATTAATAATACAATTACTTATTGTACCTATAGTATTACAAATTTCTCCAAGCTCAGGTTTGCAAGCACAATCACTAGGACAAGTACGACAATCTTCACCAGCTAAATAATCACAATTTCCATCTCCACATTCAATAATGTCAGGATTATCACTAACGCAGTTACTTATTGTACCTATAGTATTACAATTTTCTCCAAGTTCACAAGCACAATCACTAGGACAAGTACGACAATCTTCACCAACTAATCCATTACAATATCCATCCCAACAAGAAACAGAATGAATTATAACTTCACATACTCCAGAATATAAACAAGTTTCTCCAGATTCACAAGCACAATCTTCACAATTATTACAATTTTCTCCAAGCTCAGAATTACAAACACTATTAGGGCAAGTAGTTGGAATTACTTCAGAACATAAATCTCCTGTTTCAACCCAAGCATAACACTGAGGTTCACCTACACTATTATAAACTTCTTCACATTTGTATTCTTTATTTCCTATACATTTTTCGCTATTTAGTTCTCCAGCTGAACACTGATTGTAACCCGAACAACAACCTCCATCTTGTTCATAAATATAAAAACTAGATGCAACATCATTTAATCTTATTGGATAATTAAGAGTTTCTTCATCAGAACTAACTTCTAACCATTTTTTGTCTTCTGTACCACCATATTGATCATAATTTGACCAATGCATCAAAATTCTATCACCACAACGAATTGCTTCTTCAGAAAAATAATTATCATGTTCTATATTTAATAAAAGAAAACCAGCTTTTTTATAATTAGGAAATTCTATAATATTCTTTCCAGTACCAGAAATATAACCTCTTTCTCTTTTTAAACACCAACCCAAAATTCTTAAACTACAAGGTTTTACCCACGAAATACTATTCCAATTTTCACCTACAGTAAAAGATATTTGTGATAAAGGAGTTATTTCTTCAGTTGAATCATCTAGCTTTACTATCATTTCTCCAGGACTTATATCATTATTAACATCTTGGTACACTGAATGGTGAATTTTTAATACTGCGGGGTTTTCTAAAATCTCTTCTGTTCCAGCAGTTAGTTGATATGAACCCCAACCAGGATTAAGACTTTCAGGAATAGCACCTTTTGATGAACCAACAATATAATTACCTAATGCTGGAATAGATTTATCATATAATCTTAAAGTAATATCCTGTCTTCCATGAATAGGTCTTGTTAGTTCTGCACTAACACAAAAAGAAAACATAATCATAATTGAAATTATTACAAAAAGAAATAAAATATTTTTTTTACTCACACTCTTTTTCATTTTATATTAAATAATTCAGTGTTTATAAACATTTTTATTATTTGATTAGTAACATACTGTTAAGAAATTTTAAAAAATTTACATAATTAATAATTTGGTTGCCCTTGCAGATTCTTTAATTTTAAAAATTAATAATAAAATTATCTTTTTATTAACCTTTAATTACAACTAAAGGTCTTAATTTTGCAACTAATTTTCCTAAACCTAAATCGCTGCTAACTTTTGCAACTTCATCAATATCTTTGTAAGCTTCAGATGCTTCTTCAACTAATGATTTCCAACTTCCAGCACTAACTTCAATATGTCTTTCTTCCATTTCTTTTTTTATTTTTTCTCCAGTTAAATTTTTCATTGCATTATGTCTTGACATAATTCTTCCAGCTCCATGAGCAGTACTTCCAAAAGAAAGTTCTTCTGCTTTTTTTGTTCCAACTAAAACATATGAAGCTGTTCCCATACTTCCAGGAAGAATAACTGGTTGTCCTACATTTTTATATTTTTCAGGAATTTCTTTTCTTCCAGGTCCAAAACTCCTAGTAGCTCCTTTTCTATGAACACAAACTTTTTTTATTTTGCCATCAATTAAATGATCCTCAAACTTAGCAATATTATGACAGACATCATAAACAACATCTGCCTTAAAATTTGGAAATTGTTTTTTCATTGTTTCTCTTACAAAATGAGTTAATATTTGTTTATTACAAAAAGCAAAATTTGCAGCACAAGACATTGCACTATAATACTTTTTTCCAAGTTCAGATTTTATCGGAGCATTTATCAATTGTCTATCTTTGAGATGTTTAAATCCGTATTCTTCTTCCATTAGTTTAATATAATCTGAAGCAACTTGATGTCCTAATCCTCTTGAGCCACAATGTATCATAATACAAACTTGATTTTCTTCAAGTCCGAAAACTTCTGCAATGTTTTTATCAAAAATTTTTTCAATATACTGTACTTCTAAAAAATGATTTCCAGAACCAAGACTTCCCAGTTGATTTATTCCACGTGAAACTGCAGTTTTTGAAACATTATCTGGGTTAGCTTCTTTCATACATCCTTCTTCTTCTGTATTTTCATAATCTTCTTTAATTCCATAACCTCTTTCAACAGCCCATTTTGCTCCATTTATCATAACTTCTCTTATTTCTTCATTATCTAATTTTACTTTACATCCCTTACCAACACCAGTAGGTATTGATTTAAACAATTCTTTTGATATTATTTTTGTTTTTGATTCAAGATCCTTTTTTTTAATATTTGTTTTTAGCATTCTAACAGAACAGTTAATATCAAAGCCCACTCCACCAGGACTTATAATTCCTGAATCAATATCAAATGCAGCAACTCCTCCAATACTAAAACCATATCCTAGATGTGCATCTGGCATTACAAGTGAATGTTTTTGTATTCCAGGTAAAAAAGCTACATTTTTCATTTGTTCTAAGCAATTATCTTTTTCAATATCTTTAAGTAGTTTATCTGAAGCATAGACTATTACTGGGACTTTCATTTCACCTTGTGCTTTTATTTCATAAATATTCTCTGCTATTTTTTTAATTTCTGACATTTTAAAATAAAGAAATTAATATGATAAAAAACCTAAAGAAACTATTTAATTTTTTCTATTTTTTTTAGTTAGGTATAAAGTAATAATAATTGCTATTACTCCAATTAATCCAAAGAATCCAATAAAAGGCACTGCAGAAGCCATACTAGTAGGTTTTTTTGCTGGACAAGGATAATCCATTGAACCACTTTTACATTCACTATCTGTTTTATCAGTTACTTCATTACCAGATTTATCAACTAATTTTGCTGTCCAGGATCTTACAATTTTTCTATTGTCCTCATTTTCATCATCACAATAATTTTTTACATTTGCTTCTGTTGTCTGGCAGGATAATTCATTTTCAATATAAGTAATATCTGTTCCAGGACATTTATCATTTCTAGTATAAGTATCTACACATTTTTGAGTTATTCCATCCCACTCACATCTACAATTAGTTAATTTTAAACATTTAGTTTTGTCTTTGTTTTTTACTTCATAAGGACCTTTACTATTATCACAAAAATCAAGAGAAGGATTATAATCAGTTGTACCCATAACATCATTAATATAATCTCTTATACTATCTTTATGTTTTTCTTGAATAAATATTTTTATTTTTTCAGGTAGATTTGTAGGACTTCCATACATTTTACAAGCTAGATAAGTAGTAAAATTAGAACAAGAAACAACATCCATTAAATTAGGATCAATTTCTTCTTCACTCTTTTTTTCAAAACATGCCCATTTGTTTATATCATCTGGATTAATATCACATGAATATCCCATTGGACAGCAGAATTTTGTATCAGCTCCATAAACATTTATTCCTTCTTCTCTTTTGCAATCAAGTGCAGAGTTATTTTGAATTCCATTCTCTAACCAATAAGGAGCTGAGTTTTCATTATAACAAATAGGTCTGTTTCCAACATTAAAACTAGTGTCTTCTGATCCAGACCAACTTATTTCTCCAGCATAAGTAAGACTAATCAAAAAAAAACTAATTCCTAAAATTATAACTATTGTTTTTAATTTCATTTTTTAATTTGCCTCATAACCTACTCTTAAACTTGCAGTATGTCCTCCTTCAGTTAAAAATGATCTTCCAAATACAACTACTTCTGTATAATTTTCATTCCAAGTTCCTGTAAGTACTTCTGCATTTTCTGTTTCTTTATCAAATGTCCATTCAAACCAAAAGTTATAGCTCTCTGCTCCACTTTCTCCAGGTTTCTTTAAATCATAACATTGTAAAATTGGCGGATTAATTCCTACAGGAATACAACTACTCGAACTACAGCTTTCATCACATTTAACAACTACACTTTTATTAGCCTCAAACTCAGCATATGATTTTTCAAAAATATAACCATTTGTTGGTTTACTTATTATTGCAAAAGGATTATACCCTACTTGGTAAATTAATATGTCAATGAAATCCGATCTTTCTTGATTTCCTCCAATCTCTTTTATTTTTGCTTCAACTATATAATGTCCAGGAGTTGAATAAGCATGGTTTACATTACAGTCTTCACCAGTTAAACAATTTGTTTTTTCAATAATTCTTTCTGAACTTTCATCTCCAAAATTCCAAGTTATTTTAACATCTTTTTTTGTACTGTTTATTGTTTGATTAAAACTAATAATTTCTCCAACTTTAAACTTTGGCCAGCTTTCATATTCATTTCCTTTTTTTGGATTAGTTATTTCTATTGTCATATAGCCCGGATCATCTTCAGGTAGAAATGAACAAGTTGAATAAACAGGATTAATAGATTCAATGTAACTTAATGCATTTGGACATGTTTGACATTGTTTTGTTTTAAAATCACAAATAGTTGAATTAATACAACTATCTCTATATCCGTGACAATCTCCACATTCACATCCTTCTCCAATATCACAAGTCATATTATTATCACAGTTCATAGCTGTTCCACAACTTTCTTTACAACTTCCATCACTACAAAGAGTTTTATTAACATCACAATTAACACAATAAGTAAAATCAAAAGATTTGCAATCTGAAGAACATCTTAATCCAACACCTGCCCGGTGAAAATTACCACAATTCATTCCACTTAAATTTTTTCCATCACATCTTTCTCCATCATTAATAATTTCATCACCACAAATACCACCAGAAGGATATTTTCCAGTACAACCTGAAAAATCTAACCTACATTCATTATCACTTCCAGGCAAAGAACAATTTATAGTTCCTGTTGTATAAATATTACTATCCCACTGACTACATTCTATTATAGGTGTTCCACTTATATCTAAAGGCATTGAAGCTGTGTTACTATCTAATCCACCAATAAAATCACATTCTTCTTGACCATTAACTTCATTATCTGTTCCACATCCAGTAGTAATAACTAGCTCTTCTGTTCCTATTTTACAACATCTTGTTAGATTGTATGTATTTCCTATTGCAAACATTCCATTTGGTGATTGTGTTAAAGATATTATTGGTTTTTCATTATCTGAACATCCGCCCTCATCAGCAGTAGCTACTGTTCTGCAATTAAGATTGCCATAACATACAGGAATATTATATTTTTCTGTTTTTTCAAACGAACCATGAGAGTTATCTGATTTATCTAAATAAACAATTGTATTATTAATAGTAGTAGAACAATCATGAGGATTCATTTCAATATATTCTTTTTCAAAAATATCTGAATAACACAAGTTTATTGGATTTGTATTTTCTTCACTAAACAATGAAGCATGAGCATTTTTTGCATCAGACAGTTTTAACAAAGTTAATTCTTTACTTGAACAACTTCTAATTTCACGACAACATTTTTTTGATTCATCATCACAAACAAATTCTTCGATTTCTGTTTTATTATTTGTAATATCACACGAGTTTTCACATGTATATCCTCTTTCAATACAATTTTGAACTGGTGCAGATATTGACCCTCCAGCATATTCTTGACAAATTACAGTTGCATATGTTGAAACTGTTCTGTCTTGATTAAACATCCATTTTTTTAATTTTTTCTTAACTAATGTCTCTTTTAATCCAATAGCAATTTCTCCTTCTTGACATTTTTGAGATTCTTTAAAAGGTTGATTTGTTTGATCGCATTTTCCATCCTTTTCAGTAAAGTCACTGTTAGGTAACATATTTTCATCATCATAATTTATTTCACCTTTTTCATTATACGGAGCACATATTGGTACATAAGCATCAACCCAAGTAACTGATGTACAAGAGTAGAATGGCCAGGTTCCTGTTTGAATATAAGCATCTTTTCCTACAATACCTACCATTACATTACCTTCTGGACAAATTAATTTTGCAATATTACTTCCAACACCATACTCTTCTGTTTCACCATAGTCAACACTGAAACTATCATTTGTTACAACATATTTTGCACAAATAAGTTTTGTATGTTTTATTCCATCATTTATTGAAACATATCCATCATCTCCCTCTTCTTCTTGACCATTATCCAGAATTAATCCAACAGCAATATAACCATCATCACACATCAAAGCATCTTCATAATCCTCACCATCTGCAGCATTTTCACTTTCTGCTACTAACTGCCAACTTGAAACAATACTTAAAGATAAAAGTATTATTGAGAAAATTATACTTAAACTGAAAAGACTTTTTTTCATATCACCCATTTTATTAAACCTTTATATTTCTCTAGTTAATGTCCTTTATAAATTTATTTATTATTCATCGATAATTCTTGATTTATATCTTTTAAACATCCAATATTACTTGACAAATCCATAATCCCTTTTCTTTTTTTACAAAAAAACTATTATATGTAATTGCTTTAACATCTGTAGAAATATTATAATTTTTTGCGTTATCACCCCAAAATAAAGCATTTAATTTAAAATTCTTTTCATCAACCTTTATTTTAACTTTTGAAATAAAAAAATTCTCTGAATCAATTAAAATTAATATCTGTTCAAGAAAATTATAAAGAAGAGATTCAATATTTTTTTCTTTTAGTTTAATTTGTTTTTTTAGTTTACTTTTTATTTTTCCATCATACATAGTGTTAATTACTGCATAAGCAGAATTTTCAAAACATTCATTAATATTTTTTCCAAATGCTTTAAACTTAACATCTGCTGTATGAGATAAAAATTTATATTTAATCATTTTAATCTCAAACTAATTCAATATTTAAATAATAAAAATAAAAATTTTTACAATTTATTTTTTAACTGCTAAATAAATTGTATAAAGACCAGCTAATCCAACTAAGATATAAACTGCTTTTGCAAGCAATTCAACTGATCCTAGAACCATATCAACTAAGTTCCATCCACCAATTCCAAAAAGACCCCAGTTAACTGCTCCAATAATAACTAAAACAAGAGCAATCCAATCTAGCACATTTTTCTTTGCCATTTTTCCTCCTTTTTTATGTTTATATAAATCTCAATAGATTTATAAAATTATCCTTTTAATTTTTTAACCACATAAATATTCTAATTTTTTTAGGATTATACTTATTAAGTGTTGAGCTAATAGATCTTTCTTTTACATAAATTTCATTTTCAGTATAGTACTTTGAACTAAAATCCAGTCCACAAATATCATCAAGATCACAAATTTTAAACAAAAAAGTATAGTCTCCAGGAGACAGTTTTTCAATTAGATCATTAATAGTATTATTTATTGTTATTCTATTATTAATTGCATCAGGACTTGAATCATCACTTGAACCTCCTAAAACTGCCGCTCTTAATTCTCCATCTTCTGCAATTTTTTCAAGGATTATTATCTGAATCTTTTCAATTTTTTCAGAAATATCTGGTTTTTTAATTTGGGTTGTATAAATAAAAATCATAACTCCTGAAATTATTAAGATAGCAATAAATGCCTCAATTATTTTTATTAATCCTTTTTTTTCTTTAATAGGCTTTAAGATATTTACCATGTTACCACAGTTATTGTTCCTTGTTTAATTACTGCGTCTTTATCCATAATTTCTATAGGAGTTATTTCAGAATAAACATTTACTCCTCTAGGAGCATCTTTATCTCCACTATATAACAAAGTTCCTACTTCATCATTTACTAAAAATGAGAAATCAATTCCTTGAGGCATTAAATCTTTTTTTAAGGTTTCATAATCATTTTTATAATCATCTCTAAGTTTTTCAAGAGTTTGAGTTGACCATACATCTCTTTCAGAAACAATACTTAAATTATATCCACTATATTTGTCTAAAGGTTCACAATCAATTAAAGTTGTAGTTTTCTCAGTTAAATCTTTGTTACAGTATATTGTATAAAAAGTACTACTGCCTTTTTCTATTGTAATAGAATTAGAATCCTTAACTGAGTTAATACTTGTTCCATCTTCTTTCTTTACAAGTATTTTATTATTTGGTTCATTACAATGAATATCTTCAATTATACTAGCTGTTTCTTTAAGTGTTAAACAGCTTTTTGTGTTATCTTTACTATAAGCTACTAATGAAATACTATAAAGGTTTGTTTTTAACTTTTCTTCTAAATTAATTTGTACTGTCTTAGTGATTTCTTCATTTTTTGGTGATTTAAAAGGACTAAAAAAAATAAACATAATACTTAAAAATCCAATAAATATGACAGATGCTATAACTATTTCAATATGTTCTTGTCCTTTTTTTTGTTTTATTATTTTAAATTTCATTTTTAATATATAAACAAAAATTAACTTAATAATATATTTGCTCCTGTTGAGATTAATAAAGCCATTGACGTTGTTATAAAAGAATGTTTTATTCCTGCTTTTATGCTTCCCTCTGAGAGTTTTCCAATAACAATTCCTGCAAAAATACCTTGAGTGACAAGAAGTGCAAGGAAAGCTTTAGAATAATCTATAGGACTAACTGCTGAATTGCCCATCATTCCTCCAGTTGATTCACCCATAATATCTAAATCACCTGAAGCTGACGATAAATCTCCTAGACCCGAAGTCATAGGAATAATTTTTACCTGCATTATTATCATAATTATTATAAATATAAAGAAAATTATATAGCCTTCTGAAACAATTGAAGATATAACTGATCTTCTTTCTTGTTTTAATTTTTCTATTTCAGATACAGATTTAGCAACAGATTCTAAAATTACACCGATATTTCCGCCTGTTTTTTCTGCTTCACGTATAAGTGTTACAGCCCTAATTATTGTTTTACTTTTTGTATCATATGCAAATGTTTCAAGAGCATCTTTTACAGGTATTCCTATTTCAATTTGATTTGCTAATTTATCAATATAAGGCATAAGGCTACCAAAGAAGTTTTTTCCACGAAGATTCATTATACTCTTACTTATTGGAGTTCCAGATTCAACACTTTCAACAAGAGATCTGGCAAATTCAATAAACATTTCATCTTTTTCACGTTCTATTTTTGTTTCAATTACAGAATTAATTACAAAAGGAAGAAAACTGATAAGTGCTCCAACTCCAAATAAAAAATAAGCAATGTTTTCAGATTTTATTGATTCAACTAAAAGAAATGCAACACCTCCACCTATAAATAACAATCCTCCAACAAACCCAAATATTATGCTTTTCTTTATTTCCATTTTACATTTTTTTCTTATTTATTTGAAGATAACCAAGGAATACAATGTTAATCAAAGAAACAATTCCCACAATAATCATGGTCATTTCTGTTATTCCCATTGTAAATCCAAAACCACTTATATTTAACATAACTAAGACTAACATTAAAAGCATTGGTGCTGCAATAACAATACTTATATAGATATTCATAAATGTTTCTGCAGATTTTGTTTCTTTTTCTCTCCTTATTCTATATTCAAATAGAAAGTTTTCTGCTTTTTTATCAAGATATTTTGACAATTCTCCTCCAGATCTTATTGTTGATGAAAAACCATTTAACAAATCTGCCCATTTTTCACTTGAACTTGCAAGAGAAACATTTCTTAGAGCATTAACAAGATCATAACCATAAAGATTTATTTGATTCATTATTTTTTTTGCTTCTTGACGAATAGTTGGATATTCTTTATTCATTGCAATTATTTTAAAAATATTACTTGGTTCAATATCTCCACCTGCAATTGCAGACATTTGAATAGTCACAAAAGGAAGTTCAGAATCTATTTTGCTTCCAACACTTGATTTTTCTGCAAATGGATAGAGGTACATCAATATAAAAACAGCTATAGGTACACCCGGTGTTATCCAAATTACTTTAAGAATTTTAGCTAATATATCTTCATTTAATAAGATGAACGGAGAAGTTATTGATAAATTAAAAAATAGAAGAAAAATTGTTAAGAAAATTCCTACAAATAAAGAAAGAAATGTGGTAAAAAGAATTACAGAGATATAACTATTTGGTAGTATATTAAAATTACCTTTAATAAGTGCTTTTTTAAGATCATTAAATCTTCCATTATTTGTTAAATTTTGAGAAAATTTAAAGAATACTTTATTAGAAATTCTTACATATGTACTAGGCTTTTTGAATTCATTGGAGAAGATTTCATTAGGTACTTTTCTTTTTCCAATTTCTTTTAATGACTTTTCTGAAACTTGAAGTTGTTTTAGATATTCTGCTTTATCTTTTTTTAAGATAACTAATAGTCTACCCGATTCTTTTCCAATACTTACTAAGTCACTTTTTTCTTTTTTTCTTTTTCTTTCAGAAGGCATTTCTTGAATTAAAGATATGTTATCTAATAAAGAAGGTATTGAGTTATTAATTACTGTCATTTGTTGTGAGATCGAACTTATTGTATTTGACAAAGACATTTTTTCAGAAGGATTATTTGTCATATCATATTGATAAACTAAATTTTGAACTACACTAAATAGGCTTTTCTCTTGTTCTATATTTGATTTTAAACCTTCAAGACTCATTGTAATATAAAATTTATTTTATCTTTTAATTCAATAATTAATTTTTTTGATTTTTCAAATTTTTTCAAATCTTTATTCATATAACTATTTTCAAGTTCTTGGCAAGCCTCACTTAATGTGTTAATATATTGTGCTAGAATAGAAACATTGCTGTTGTTTATCATTTTTATTCATAAATACCAAATCTTCTTAATACATTTTCAGGTTGCTTGTAATATTCACTTATGACTTTTTGAATTTCATAAAAGTCAAATATTTTTCTTTTAAACATTTCATATAAAAGTTTTGTTCTTACAATAAATTCTCTTTGAATTTGTTCCTCAGTTAAGCCATATCTTTTTTTTATTTTTTCAAATACTTTACTTTCCTTTTTGAAATAGAACTTATCTTCAGAAGGATTCCAAATAAATGGAGTATTTGTTACAGCAACTCCTTCTTGATCAACATTAATTATTTCAACAATAGATGTCAATCTTCTTGTGTGTTCTTTTTTTACAATAACATGATTCATAACAACAATTGCATCAAGAGTGTTGATTAAAGTAGGTGAAAGTTCAATTGGAGGAGTTTCAAGACGTTTTATTACAGTATCAACAGAATCTGCATGAAATGTACTTATTGATGAATGTCCAGAAGCCATTCCCTGAAATAGTACAAATGCTTCTTGACCTCTAACTTCTCCAACAATAACATAATCTGGATTTTGTCTAAATGAATTTTTAAGAAGTTTAAATAAATCAACTTCACCTATAGAATTATTTCCAATAGCACTTCTTGCAACACTTGGAAGCCAGTTTTCACGAGGTAAGTTTAATTCTCTAGTATCTTCAATTGAAACAACTCTTGATTCAGGTGGAATAAAAAAAGAAATTGCATTTAATAAAGTTGTTTTTCCCGAAGAAGTTCCTCCTGCAATTAAAATATTTGATTTATACTGTATTATCATCCAAAAATAAGCTAACATTTCTGGGCTTAATGTATTAAATGAAATTAATTGAATTGGTGTCCAAGGAAGTGTTGTAAATTTTCTTATTGTGAATGTTGGACCTTTACTAGTTATATCAGTAGTATAAGTTGCATTTACTCTTGATCCATCAGGTAGAGATCCATCTAAGATTGGTGAAGCATATGAAATGTATCTTCCCGATCTTTGAGCTAATTTTTCAACAAAACTAGCAAGATTTTCTACAGATGTGAAAACAATATTTGTTTTAATGTTTCTATAAATTCTATGTACAATATAAACTGGAGTGTTTATTCCATTACATTCAATATCTTCAATAAAATAATCATTCATCAGAGCATCTATTTCATTGAATCCAACAAAATCTCTATATAAATAATAAAAAATCTTTTGATAAGATTCTTCTAATATTTTTATATTTAATTCATTGATAAGTAACTTTGCAGTTTTATCAATATAATCTAGAATTGCTTCTTGTGTTTTTTCAACAACAAGATTTATGTTTATCAATTCAGTCATAGCATTTTCAATTTCACCTAAAACTTCAATTTCATTATCATCAAGCATTGGCTCTTCAATTTCATATTTCAATTCAGACTCAGCAAAATCCCAATAAACATGAATAGTTGTATACGGTGCTGTAACAGTATATCTAACATCTATTTGAGATTTATCTTTTATTATTGGTAATGCAGGGATTGGCGGAGATGTATCAATATATAATCCAGATTCCATTTAATTTTTTTAACTTTTAACCTCTTTTTATTAAACATAATAAATATCTTGTTTTTAAAAACCTTCCGGCTGATTTAATTTTTTTAAAAATGAGTTAAAAAAATAGAAAGATATTTAAAGGGTATAGATTTTAATTAAATTGATGATTAAAAAAAATAAAAGAGGAATTTCTCCAATTGTTGCAACAGTAATTCTTATTGCAATTGTAGTTGTTATTGGAATAGTTATTCTTTTATGGGCTACAAATATTTTCGGAGAAAAAGCTCAAAAATTTGGTGAAGATATTGATCAATCTTGCAAAAATATTCAGCTTACAGTAACTTATGATTCAGGTAATTTAGAGATATCAAACGATGATGTAACAATTCCACTTTATCAGTTACAATTAAATGTAGAAACTGATGGAGGTAATGAACCATTTACTCTTGAATTAGATGGAGGAATTGCTCCAGGTAGTTCAATGGCAATTGATGACGTACTTAATAAAGCAGGAGCTAGTGGTGGAACTTTAACTAGTGTTAGTCCAATCCTTATTGGTGAAGCAGATGGTAATCCACGTGCAGTACCTTGCTCAAGAAAGATTAGTGTTTAATTTTATTTTCTTTATTAAAATGGAAAAAAATAAAAAAAAAGGTGTTTCAGATATTATTGCGACAGTTTTAATTTTACTACTTACTGTTTCTGGAGCTAGTATTTTATTAGTAGTTATTTATAATTTTACTACAGATAATTTAACACCTGATAAAACTACTTGTTTTGAAATTCAGAATAAATTAAAAATTATTAGCTCAGAGTCTTGTTATACTGATTCGCCTTCAAAAAGTACAACTATTCGTGTTAGAACAGAAGCAGATCTAAAGGAGTTTAATCTTTATTTAGAAGATGATTCTGATATGAAGGTTTTTATTATGAAGAAAGGTGAAGTTGTTGTTAATGCTAGAAATATTAATAAAGCGTTTACAGATCCTATTGAATTTCCAGCAATAAATGGTGAGAAAATTTATTTTTTTAAAGATATATCTGCTAATAAGGTTAAAATTGCAGCAGTTATAAATAAAGAGACTTGTAGTATTTCACAACCAGTAGCAATTAATAAATGTAGTTAATAATTTATTAATAAAGATAAAAAATGATAAAAAAAATAAAAGCACAAATTTGGATTGAAACAGTAATTTATATTCTAATGGGCCTCTCTTTAATGGCAATTGTTTTAGCTTTTGCTATACCTAAGATTGAAGAGCAAAAAGATAAATTAACAGTTGAAAGAACAATTGAAATGATGATAGGTATTGAGAATAGTATTCGTGATATAAAACTCAGTGGAACTTCTGCTACAAAAGAAAATGATATAAAAATCGGTAAAGGAAAGTTGATTATTGATCCAACTGAAGATAAATTAACTTTTATTATTGAGGATAGTAAGTATGCTATTGGTAAACCAAGAGAAAGTGATCCTAAAATTGTAAATAATATTCCCGGTACTAATCTTTTAGCTTTAAGTGAATTAGCAGGTGATAAGTATAAAATTTCAATAACTCTTGATTATAAAAATATGTATGATATTCAATATGAAACCAGTTCTCAAGAAAGAATACTTAATTCTCAACCAAATACTTATAGACTTATGGTAGAAAATAGAGGAAAAGAGCCTACTTCTCCTGTTACAAGAATTAATTTTTATTTGAATGCTTAGTTATTGATATTAAAATATATTTTTACTAATAATTATTTAATATTTACTAGTTCAGGCATGTAATATTTTTTCATAATAAAATATTTTTTCATTTAGTTAATAAAGAATCAATTTATTTTTTATATGTTTAACTAACTGCAACCCTCTATTGGTTGTATTAACATATTCTTAGAACATAAAGCATACTCTAACTTTTTATCTTCACATTTAGTATTATAATAAACTGGAATAATCTGAACTTTTTTTATATTACCTAAACTAGTGTAATCAAAAGTTATATTTAATTCTTCATTTTGTCCCATAGGACTTGTAAAGTAAAAACTTCCATTTTGACTCATAGGTAATACTTGTCCAGTTGGTCCTCTTCCTCTTAAAGTATAAACCGCACCTCCTGTTTCAGTTTTTGCAAATTTAACATTTAACCCATCTACTTCACTAAATCCTGTTAGTCTTACTATCATACTAACATATTTTGTAACCTCAGAACCAGATGATTGGTGACATCCATACCAGTCAACTGTTAATCCAAGATCATCCGGACATTCTAATTTACATTTTGGAGTTAAAGTTGATACCCAATACCAAACAAAACCAGCTATAATTATTGCTATTAAAATTAACAGAACATATGAAACAATTTCACTCAATCCCCTTTTATTTTTTATTTTCACCATATTTTTAATAAACTTTAATTATTAAATCCTTGCATTATTAAATTTTTCTTTTTTAACTAATGTCTTCTGTTTTATCTTCCTGAAGTATGAAAAAGAAATTTTCTCCTTCTTTAAGTTCAAATTCATAAGTATAACCTTTTACTTCAACCTTAAATTTTCCATCACTACTCGTTATTTGTGTAGGTTCAATAGTAATAGATTCATGTATTAATGCAATATTAGTGCCATCCAAAGATATACTTCCGCTATCTTCATTAGGATTATAAAAATAAATTTGAACCTCGTTTCCATTTCCAAATATAAAATAAGCTTCTCTTCCTTCACCAGAATATTTTCCATATTGTTTTACAAAATCTTCTAATTTCCCTTGTAATTCATCAGTGTGAATAGTTCCATAATTTACTACAGAAACACTTTCAAGCTTAAGTTCTTTTTTTAGATCATATGTTTCATCACCGCTTCTTTTTATCAGTTTGTTGGTAATACCTGCCATAGCAAATAGCATTACAACAACTATTATTGCAGCAATTAGAAAATACTGGCCTTTTTTATCACTTCTTTTTATTTTAAACATAATTGATTTAAATAATTCTTGTTTATATAAGTTTCTAAAAATAATTTTATCAAGAAACTTTTTAAATAATATTTAATTTAGTATTTCATGGCTTATGCAGTAACTCATATTTTAATTCCAATAATACTTATTGCAATTTATCGGGATTTTTTCTATTTTAAGAAGCATAAAAAGAAATTTTCAATTCATTATGTCTATTTTGCAGGTTTCGGAGGCATTATACCTGATATAGACATCCTTTTTGATTTAGTTATAAGCAATTTTGGTTTTTCTTATGAAAGCATTCATCGGACATTCACCCACTCATTATTTATTCCTCTTATTTTTATTTTTTTATATTTTATACTTAAAGATTATAAAGTAGAAATGCTTGGAAAACATAAATTAAAACTGTCAAATATCTTTCTTGCTTTGGCCCTCGGCACAATTATACACATAATTTTAGATATTTTATTAAAAGGATATGTTTTGCTTCTTTCTCCTTTTTCAATGCAAGAGTTTGGATTAAACTTAATTAATTATCTTCCATCAGATATTGGCTGGATGGCTCTGCCAATTATTGATTGGCTTTTGCTAATTTTCTTTTTAGCATATCTAGAAATAAAACACAAAATCAGTGATTTTGTGTAAGATAATAAATTATGATTCCTTTTTTAATTAACTGCTTTTAGTGTGGATATAAAATTTCACCTAATGAAAATAAGATACCTAGTATACCTAAGATAGATGTAACAAATAATAATATTGCATAATCTTTATTTTTTATAATAGAATATATTGAGGTTATTCCAAAAATACATATGAGCCCCATTAAAATCATTGCGGGAAATGGAATGAAAATATTATTTGTTTTCATTATTAATAACAAAAAATCAATTAAGACTCCATAAAATGATACTTTTCCCAGATTTGTTTTTGGATAAAAATATACTTTCATTTTAGCTTTTTTATATTTTTATCAATTTACTTATTTTTATATAGATAATTTAAATACAAAGAGATACCTAAAATGATAAGTCCAATACTGAAAATTAAAGCTTGAGTAAAAGAATTTTGATTAGTTTTAATTTTATCAATTAATTGAATAATTTGAGAACCTGCTATAAATGAACCGATTGCAATTCCCAAAGTAAATAAATTATGTTTTAACATATTAAATTAAAAGTTTTAATGTTTAAAAGGTTATTTAAAAAATGGATTTATGTTAAGAGATTATAATAAATAAAATTAGTGTAGACCGAAGGTCTGCTTCTCAAAAACCATATAGCTACCTTTAATCTTTCTCAGCTTTGTAACCCTATAAGCATCTTAATTCTTGTTTAGGGCTGCTTCGATCAAGATCTGACCCATTTTGCAAGAGCAAGATCAAATAGGACAAAACGTCAACGTCTGATTAAAGACTATGATGACTCCTAAGTCACTCGCCTTCTTGCAGCCTGCTTAAAGCTCACGAGCAAATGGCGCAGAGCTAACGCGCCGGCCTGTCTACAAGAAAAATATAAAATCTTACTTTATAAGTTTTTGCTTTCAGCCAGTAGTTCTGAAAGTTAGAGAATAAGTAAATTAGTAAATTTTTTTCAAATTTAAGATTATAATTCTTGAAATAATTTTTTAAAATTTTTATTGAAAATTTGTAACAATCAATTCTTTATATTTTAATTTAATTAACACCATAACTGTCTAAAAGAACTGATGGGAAATTAGCAAAAAGATTATCATCTTTATTATTTAATTCATCCCTTTTTGTTTCAACAATATTTTGTTGAGGTTTAATATTATCTTGATAATAATAAACTCTTTGTGTACAATAACCTAACAAGATACTTCCAATAACTAATCCTTCTAGAAAATTTTTTCTCTTGTTTGTTTTTTATCTGATCTTTCCATTTTTTATTATCCTTATTTTTGATACAGTTATTATTAATAGTATCTGCTTCTGTAAATTTTTATAATTACAGCAATAAAAACAATTATTCCAATTACAAGCAGAACGCTTAACATTTTTAGAAGTAATCCAACAACTGGTTGATTTAAATATTCGGGGAATTGCTGATAACTTCTTTTTGCATTTACAGTTTCTGCATTTGTTTCCTCTGAATATATAGCTAATATTTCTTCCTCATAAACTGGTTGAGTACTTTGTGTTGAATCAGTATATTCTGGAACATACTCTATTGTAACTGGTTGATTTTCAGTAGGTGTAATAACTTCAACTTCAGATTCATTATAAGCTGGAGTGATTTCATTATCTATATAACTTTCTATTTTAAGTGTAGCTTCTTTTATTACTTTTTTTCCTTCAAAACTGATTGTTGCTGTTATTTTATACTCTCCATTTTCAATATCTTCAGGAATATTCCATTCAATCATTTTAGTTGCTGTATCATCTTCATCATATTCCTCTAAATCAAAGCTTTCAGATGTTAAACTTAAATCAAGATCACTATTTTCAATTTTAATCTTTAATCCTTCCTGTTCTTCTGTTCCAATATTTTTAACTTTAACATTAAAATCAACAATTTCTCCTTTTTCAGCTGGTGAAGGATTTATATAAAATCTTTCAATAGATATAGCATCTTCTTCTCTTTCTAAACTTATCTCATTATATTTTAAGTTACAAATTCCATCTTCAACAATAACAAGTATTGCAAACTTGTCTGAATCATCAATATCTTTTGGAATTTCAATTTCAATCTCATAATTTTCACTTTCTCCTTTTTTTAGATTAACTTTTGTTTTTTCATCAGCTAAATATTTATCTTCATCTAAATTATATAGATAAGCATAGGCAGTTCCTTTTAATGTTTCATCCATATTATTTTTTACTTTTATTTCAACAGTTATATTTTTATCAATACTAAAATCATCTCCGCTTTTTGGATTATTTATCTTTATTTCAATTTTATCAGATTTATTTTCACATTTAACATCATTAAATGCAGGAGGTATGTTTACATTTGCTACATTTATTTTAACTACTTTTGTTGCACTTAATCCACTTGTGTCTTTTACTGTGAACTTAACAGAATGGTATCCACTTTGGTTAAAGTTAGGTGTCCAGCTAAAAATTTGATTTTCGAATATAGAACCATTTGGTAAATTTTCTGCAGTATACGTTAATATTTCATTATCTTGATCAGTTGCATTAACTTTAAATGTAATTGTTTGGTTTTCTGAAATTGTCTGATCTGAAAGTCCGATAAAAACAGGACTATCTGGAGCACTTAAAATAAATGTTCTATTATTTTGTGCAAAAACACTATTTAGACTATCTGAACATTTAACATTCCAAGTATAAGTTCCATCTGAAACACTTTCAATAGTCATGTTTCCAGTCCATGTTCCACCAATAAGAGATATTAGTGTTGATCTTATTGAACTAAATACACCACCAGTATCAGTATACAATTCACAAACTAAACTTTCAGAGTTATCTGATGCTTGAAAACCAAAAGTTACATCTCTTGTTGTGAATGTTTCTCCACTTTGAGGATTTGTTAATGTAACAATTGGAATAGTTACGTCTGCAGAATTTGGAAGATCTCTTGTTGAAGTATTAATTAATTTAAAATCAGATTCTTGATTTGTATCACTTCCATCAGGCATTCTTCCAACAGACTGTCCATCAGAAGGCAATAACATTCCATTTCCATAACCGCCTTCATCAATGTTTTCATTCATACAAATTAATTTAATCCTATCCCAGTCAGAAGATAGTTTATCCCAATTAAATGAAACAAAACTATTTCCAGGAATTATACTTGATAAATTAAGCCTTTCACTATTTTTATTTTCTAAATAACATTCATTTAAATTAATTTCAATAGAATTTTTATTATATATCTCAACCCATTTAGGATTAATAGATATTTCATTTATTATTGCTCTAGGCATAATATATATAAAAAAAGATTGATTATCAATTCCACCAATTCCATCTCTTGCTTCAACAGTTACCATATAACTTCCTTCATCTCCAATATTTGTTTGCCATTGACCTGAAGAGTTAAGAGGTGTTGAATAACTGTAGACAATTGTATCTCCATCTACATCTGTTGCACTTGGAATAATGCTTACTAACTGTCCTGAGAAGTAATATTTATCATCTATAATATCTAAAACTGGATTGTGATTTACAGATCCAACAAATAAATAAATTTCATTACTTTGAATTGAATCATTTTCATCACTAATTTCAAAAGTAATTGTTCCCTGTCCGTCCCAGTTTTCTTCAGCACTTAAATTAAATACACCATTTCCTAAATTTTCAACACTTATATTATTATCAGAAATACTATAAACTTCATAAGTCATTTCATCTCCTTCAGGATCACTAAAATAAGA
>Ga0116155_10001117_pt1 | contig 19699 bp, 15 predicted proteins | sample AD_UKC032_MetaG_FD_89890 | JGI IMG/M metagenome (GOLD analysis project Ga0116155, IMG submission 89890) | Active sludge microbial communities of municipal wastewater-treating anaerobic digesters from USA - AD_UKC032_MetaG | ecosystem: Engineered > Bioreactor > Anaerobic > Digestate | place: USA...
AGGGAGCAGGGAGCAGGGAGCAAGGGTCTTTAGGCTAAGAGTTAGGAAGATTTGCCCTTAGCTCTCAGCCCCCTGCCCCCAGCCTTCAACATTTGAAATAAAATAGAATATTAACCATAATGCCCGAACTTAACAAACACGAAATCCGGAGCCCGGAGTTGCAGGAGGTGATGTCCGAAATCCCCGGGCGATTCCTGAGATGGGGATTGTTTCTCTTTTTTGCTATTATCCTGGCGATTCTCGGGGTGACATGGTTTATCAACTATCCGGATATTGTTACAGCGCCTGTAACTATTACAACTTATAACTCTCCTGCCCCGCTTGTTGCAAAATCGGGAGGTAAAATAGAAAAGCTGTTGGTTGGCAATGGGGAAGATGTTACAACGGATCATTCTGTGGCAATTATTGAAAATACTGCTGTTTATGAGGATTTACTTACTCTTGTTGCATTTCTTGACACACTTGACAATAATAATCCGGACTGGCGGAATAAAGTTGCGAAATATTTTCCTCCTGAAAATCTTTCAATAGGTGAAATTCAGACAAGCTATTCGCGGTTTGTAACATATTTCTTTCAGTTTAGAGAATACCTGAGGCAGTCTTACATTCTTTCAAAACTAAAATTACTTGAACAACAGATAAGAAATCAACAGGAATACACTGCCGAGCTTCTTACACAGGAGAGGCTGTCGGAAGAAGATCTCAAACTTGTTTTCCGGAGTTATGAGCGCGATTCTGTATTATATTACAGCAGCCTTCATTCGATAACGCTTAGCGAATATGAAAGGTCGAAGCAGGTGTTGATACAGAAGAAATCTGCACACAGTTCACTCAAAGCTTCCATTAAGAACAATGAATCATCAGCTTTGAAGATGAAGGAATCAAGGCTTGATCTTCTTGTACAGCTTGACAAGGAACTGCATCAGTATATTTTCGACCTTGACGACTCCTATAAGATGCTTACTCTGGCAATAGATCAGTGGAAGGAGAAATATCTGGTCAAAAGTCCAGTAAAAGGAAGGATAACCTTTACAAGTTACTGGAACATTAACCAGGTAATAAAAGCCGGAGAAATACTGGCAACAGTAATACCTGATGATCCGAGCAGGATAATTGTCAGGGCAAACGTACCGGTATCAGGACTCGGGAAAGTAAAAACCGGTCAGGAGGTGAATATCAAGCTCTCAGGATTTCCTTACATGGAATATGGAGTTTTAAAAGGGAAGATCAGCATCTTATCGCTTGTTCCTGCAGGGGATTATTATATAGCGGAGATTGACCTGATCGACGGCTTAAAATCGACATACGGAATTAACCTCGACTTTATAAATGAGATGACAGGAACGGCAGATATAATTACAGAAAACAACAGATTAATTTTCAGACTTATAAAACCGCTCAGGAGTATATTGAACTGAAAGCAATGGTTTTACAGGTTACAGGTCACCTGCTGTATGTCTATATGTGGCAGTAATCCGGTACATGAAAAAATGAAAATGGATTGGAAGAAGAGAACCGGGCAAATTGTTTAATAAATCTGAAATCGAAGGGCAGAGGTTTTTCCCTGAGCTCTGCTTCGCCCTCCGGAGCCTTAGCGAAGGAGGGAGCTCTGTGCTCTGAGCTTACAGCCCTCTACCCCGACCTTTCCCTAACAGAAAGGAGGTGTACACATGCGAAGATAATCTTTTTCCGTAACTCCGGTAGCGGACCTGACGCTCCTTCATCGGTCACTGTAATTGACCTGTGAAAAATATCAGGGAATAGGAAATTGTTACTTAAACTAAAAAATTGATCATCATGAAAAAACTTGGAAAATTAGTAATAAGTTCCGAAAAAATTCTGCGAAATAAGGAACTGATTACATTAAGAGGAGGTACAAATTGTTACTGTTTTTATGATCCTGGACTTTACGAGGGATGTGGTATCACTGGAACTGCTGGAAGCAGTTCCGAATGTAATCAAATGTGTTATGTGCAGGGTTGTGCTTTTCATAGTTACAGTGGGTATTGAAAACTCACTAAAGTTTTATTATCTATGAAAAATTTGAGTACAAATTAACTATTTAATTTTTTAACTTAAGAGGCTGACTCTATTAAAGAATCAGCCTCTTAATCAATTGATCTTCAGCTCTTCGTCAACTTTGAAAGTTTGTTGTTTAAAACAGTAACAATTTGAATTTTTACATAATGCAGGTAATTTGGTTTATGATGCCTGACTCAAAATAATGTGTAGGCTTATATTTAATTGTTTACTGAAATAAAAAAATAGAATTTGTTAATGAATCCAAACCTTAAGTAATCACATAATATTGAACCAGCCATGAATATAGAATATCTATCTTGTATAATAGTAACCATAATTCTTAATGGTTGTAAATCATCTACCAGTGATCTTTTCCATTTTGATCCAAAAACGCTCAAAGAAAAGGAAATAACCTTATCACAAATTGCTGATGAAGTCTCTTACATTCAACTGGATAACACATTCCCATTAGACCTTATTATTAGCAGTATCAAATTCACTAACACCGAAATATATTTAAATTCAAGAGATTTAGGCATCTTGGCATTTGATAGAAATGGAAAGTTTATAAACAGAATAGGAGGTATTGGCAGAGGCCCGGGAGAGTATCTAGGTTATCTTACTTTTTGTGTTAATGATAAATCAGGGACAGTATATGTCCTGGATATTGGTAATGTTATTAAAGTCTTCTCCAGGGCAGGTCAATTTATAAGAAGCTTTTCATTTAAGGGATACGGACCAGTTATTGAAAATATGGTTTTTTATGACACTAAATTATTTATACAATATGCGGCCCAGTATAAGTCTTCTGATTATGAGTGGATTTTTTGTGATACTCTAGGTAATGTGATTAAGAAGCAAGAAAGGCATCTTCCCGAATTCACTAATAACTGGGGAGCCCCGTACCCTATCTGCATTTTTGAGAAAAAAATTTGTTACTATAATGGTTTTGCAGATACGGTTTTTTCAATCTCATCTGACATGGAAGAAATACCATCAATGATTATTAGTCCAGCTGAACATAGAGTACCAAGATCAAATCTTTCACTTGAACAAATTAGATCAGGTAAATATTTGATTCTTGGAACAATATTAGAAACAAACCATTATTTTATCATAATATATAGTTATCATAAGACATACCACCTTACAATAATTTATAAACGAAATCACGAGTCTTTCTTAATTGACCTGAAAGATTGGAATCATGGGATTTATCGCAATGGCATTACCAATGATATTGATGGAGGTCACTACTTTATTCCAGAAGAATATTTTTCAGAAAACGGCAAAGAATATATGGTTGGGGTACTTTACCCATCTCAGATACGAGGTCGTTTGGCAAGCGAAGAGTTTAAAAATACAATTCCAAAATACCCTGAAGAGAAAAAAGAGCTTATTAAGCTTGCCGAAAGCCTGAAGGATACTGATAATCCAGTATTGGTTCTGGTGCGATTAAAGCAGTGAGGAAAACATGGGGCAGGGAGCAAAATAAACTTACGGATCAGTCCCCGCTCCCCGCTCATAGCCCTTCGCCACTTCCTGTCCCGACCTTTCCCCAACAGAAATGAGGTGTACACATGCGAAGATAACTATTTTCCGTGACTCCGGTCGAAGCCTGTGAAATGATAAATCAGGAAAACTTAAGTGAATTTTTAAACTATTAAATTGATTATCATGAAAAAACTTATGAAGTTGCACATAAACAAAGGGAAATTGATTAGAAATGAAGAATTAATAACATTACGAGGAGGATATGGTGAGACTAATTGTGAAGTTATATGCAGTAGTAATCAAACTTGTATTGATATTGGAGGGCCTTGTAACGACTGTATGTTCCATCCTGTTCTTAAAGAAAAACGTTGCAGGATGTAATCACTTCCACCAGACGGATTAAATTATATCTTTTGTTCTTCCTATCAGGAGTATTGGATTATCAGTCTCCTGAAGGTTTTCATTGAGCTTAATCAGTTGTTCATTGATTCTAACCGGGAAATCCTTATAGTTTAAACCTTTTTCAATTGCATTTTCAATTTGCAACTTATAATAAGCCATGACCAACTTCTTATCAGAGAGCAAAGTAAGGAAGAAAGGATAATATGGATCAAGATGACTTAACGCAAATGCATCCTTACTTTCTCCAATAAAATTATCAGTATAAGAATTTATTCTTGAAGATACTCCGGTAGAATTGTTCAACAACAGATAATAAGCTTTTTCCCCTCCGGTTCTTCCTAAACGATATAAATTCACATCTTCAATAATGCGAATACAAATAATTATGAAACCGGGAGCTCCAGGTTGATAAATGATGAATCTATCTCCAACTGAATTAATGTCTTTTGGAAGATCATCTCTTGGTGTTTTAAAGTTTAATGCCAGAAAAGGAATTAATTTGTTCTCTTTTATCTTAAATAAAGTATCATCATAATCGAAATAATAATAAAAAGTCGAATCTGATTTTTTTAATCTACCGTTCTGCAAAGTTTCTTTTTGTCCGGATAAATACTTCTTCGGATTAGTAATTCCTGATACAAATTTGCCCTTGAGATTCTGGATAAAAACCGAATAATTTGAAGTTTGCAGGAGATTAGATGCAATAATTAAAGAATCGCTGTATATATAAAAAAATCCAAAAGCAGGAAAACATTGTTTTATGGGTTCCAGGAATTGTTCTGATTTCAGATCGTATCTGAGATATACACCCTGGCGGATTTGATCATTAATGTATAAAATATCTTTTTTTTCATCTACTACAAAGATGCAGAGTGTCAAATGTGTAAACTCATCAGGACCCCGTCCTGATCCGAATAACTTCTTAACGAATTTACCATCCGTAGAAAATTTATATACACCGCTTTTGCTATATGCTAAAATATAACTTTTACCGACATAGAATTCAGTATTATTGTCTAGTAAGCATTCATTTGTGGTTTCCAAGGGCACCAATCTGAAAGAGTCTGCAAGCTGAGTTAATTTTAAATCTATAACAGATTGAGTGTTTTCAGCTTCAATATTAACAATGCTGTTCTTAGTATTTTCACTTGAATTCCTGCAAGCTGATATCTGAAAGTAAAGTATTAATACAAGTAGTAAATAATGTAGTCTCATTGCTTAAGCATTTTGATCATATTTGTCCACTTCTGTCCGATTCTTTCAGCTTTTTAATTGCAATCATGTCGAGATGATTTCCGAAATTTATCCTTATATTTTTTTGAGAATAAGATATAAAATCTGTGGGAATTATCCTGAATTTTCTGAATTTTCTTGCCGGCAGAATAAAAAATGCTTTTACACTTTATTTCTGATTTTCTTCTTGTGAAAGCTTTTTTTGATGAAGACAGTCTGCTATAGGCGCAGATGGGGATTGCTATTTTCTTCTAGAATAAGATAAATACAGTTGGAATAATACTTAGAAGGATATTTAGGTGAACTAATCTATATTGAAAATTCTGTTGGTAATGAAATTGCTTCTTGTATAACCTGAAAGGGAAGGCGGAAAGCTGCTCTGCGCACTGTGCTCTGAGTGAATAACAGTTCAACAAAAGAAGAGGCTGCTAAAGCTATGCGAAAGCCTCTTCTTAATCAAGGAATAACTATCAATTGAGATCATTAAACATTCCCTGATCAGAATTATCAAAACAAATGGAAATAATTTATTTTTAACTGGTTAATTACAACTCTGGAAATTTGCCAATATCTGATTAATTTAAATAGTACGAATATAATACTTCTCCAATGAGATCATCATGGATGTTAATTCTGATTTTACTTGCATTTTCCTGTAAAACAAAAGATAATGATCTTTATGTATTTGATCCAGGGTATCTTACTGATAATAAAATCACATTAACCGATATTGCTGATGACATTTCATATATTGCCCTGGATAACAGCTATCTGATAAGTCTGATTTACAAATGTTATTTTATAAATAATTCAATATACTTATCGGCAAAAGATATTGGTGTTTTGGTATTTAATCATGAAGGAAAAATATTAAGAAAAATAGGAGCCATTGGACGTAGCCCTGGTGAATATACTCTTTACACACAATTTCAAGTCGATGATAAACGGGGCACGGTTTATGTAAAGGATAGTGGTAACTTAATTAAAGTCTATTCTGGGTCTGGTAATTTTCTGAGAAGCATTTCTGCCGGTGAATATGGAGGTAATATTGATTTAATTGAGTTCCAAAATTCATCTTTAATTGCCTTTAACTTTCTTCAATTTGGTAATGCCAAATATAACTGGATCATTATGGATACCCTGGGCAACTTAATTAAAACTAAAGAAAGAGCAATACCAATATTTACGAGTAACTGGCTTGGAGAAAGTGGGAGCTATAGATTTAAAAATAGTATCTTTTACTGGGATCAATATAATGATACAGTTTTTTCAATTTTACCTGATCTAAACTATCGGGCCTCTTTCATAATAAATCCCGGAGAACACAGATTGCCTAGAGCAAACTTTAATCCGGAAGGGAAATTAAGTCAGTATATGCTTATCAGATCCATACTTGAAACAAACCACTATATAATCATCAGGTATTCATTTAACTTTTCTTCTACAGTTGTTGAGGTTAATTTTAAAAATATGTTTTGATAATCAGTCATTTGAAGCTTGAAAAATGCTCTTTTAAAAAAAATGTAGTGCCAAAAATAAATAATAGAAAGCTTGATAATAAGTAATATCTATACGATATTTGCAGTGATAAAAATAACACTCAATGTTTGTAAGGTTAAAGAAAACAGGCAGCTACAAATATTTACAGATAGTTCAGACTTACAGGGAAGGTAAAAAGGTAAAGCAAAGGGTAATTTCCACTCTTGGGAGGTTAGAAGATTTACAGGAAAAAGGAGAGATAGAGTCAATAATAGCATCTCTGTCGAACTATTCAAAAGAAGTCATGATGTGCCTCAGTGGCCGGGGCAATCCCAGAGGGGTATCACTCATTATTGGACCGGCACTTATATTTGATCGGCTATGGAGGGATTGTGGTTTGTATAATATTATAAATCAACTTCTTGAAGGGAGAAAATATGAATTTGATGTTGAAAGGGCCATATTTGTGACAGTACTTCATCGGTTATTCGTCAGCGGATCTGACCGTTCCTGTGAATACTGGATGAAAGGTTATCGCATTGATGGATCAGATAGTTTATCCCTGCACCATTTCTATCGTGCCATGGCCTTTCTTGGAAGTTCTGTTGAAGATCAGCAGGGTAAAACACCTTTTGCTCCGCGTTGCATAAAAGACCTTGTTGAAGAAAAGTTATTTTCCATCAGGCGCAATTTGTTCACTGAACTTGAACTTGTATTTTTCGATACCACCTCCATATACTTCGAAGGTAAAGGTGGAGAAGAGATTGGTCAGTATGGTAACAGCAAAGATCATCGATCCGACCGCAGACAGATGGTAGTTGGAGCAGTACTTGACAATAAAGGGTTCCCTCTTTGTTGCGAGATATGGCCTGGTAATATAGCTGATGTCAACACCCTGCTGCCAGTTGCAAACAGGTTGCAAAAACGCTTCGGGGTTGAAAGAATGTGCATAGTTGCAGACAGGGGAATGATAAGCAAAAAGACCATTGAGGCAATAGAAGCTAAAGAACTTAACTATATCCTCGGGGTAAGGATGCGAAGAGTGAACCATGTAAAACTGGAGGTTCTTTCAAGGGCAGGGAGATATCAGGAAGTTGTTACGGAGTTAAAACTATCAAAAGCTCCGGCACCGTTGAAAGTAAAAGAAGTGATGCATAATGATACCCGGTATATAGTATGTCTTAATCCTAGGCAGGCCAGAAAAGATAAGGCAGACAGGGACATTATCATTGAGAGTTTAAAAGACAGGATAAAAAATGGTGCAAAAACAATGATCGGCAATAAGGGATACCGGAAATACCTGAAGATAACCAAAGGTGCTATCAGGATAGATGATTCAAAAGTAATGGAGGAAGAACGTTATGATGGGAAATGGGTACTGACAACAAATTTAGATATGCCTGCAGATAAGATTGCTTTGAAGTACAAAGAGTTATGGATGGTGGAACATGTTTTCCGGGATGTGAAGAGTATCCTTGAGACACGTCCGATCTATCATAAGGTGGATGAAACTATAAGAGGCCATGTGTTTTGCAGTTTTCTTGCTCTTGTGTTAAGAAAGGAATTGGACATGAGAATGGAAATTAGTGGCGAGAGTGTTGAATGGATGCAGATAAAGCAGGATCTTAAGAGATTACAGGAGGTAACTATTGACCAGTCAGGCAGGAAGATTGCTTTACGCACCGAAGCTTCTGGTGATTGTTATAAAGTTTTTAAATCAATTGGAATGGCAATGCCTCCAACAATAAGGAAAGTTGAAATGTAGTGCCAAAGAAAATTTTTATGCCCGTATTGTGTTTTTATTCAAATAGATACAATTTGCAACTGTAGAAGATGAGTTTAATAAGAAAGGAATCATTGCATTGATTGAAAAAAACAGCAGGGGATCATATTTATCTTACTGGGAAACAACTGACATTGGTGGCATTATAAATGATCTTGACGGTGGTACGAAGTTTTTTCCTAAAAGTTATTTTTCAGAAAATGATAATGAATACTTATTAGGGTTGGTGCATCCTTATTACCTTAAAAACTACATATCAACCAATGAATTCAAAAACTCAATTCCTAAATATCCTGAAAAGAAAAAAGAACTTGAGAAACTGGCAAACAGTCTTAAGGAGAATGACAATCCGGTTTTGATGCTGGTGAGATTGAAAGAGTGAACGAACAACCAGGGACAAGCAGCCCAGGGCTCCCTCCTTCGCTTCCTCCTTCATTTTATTTCGGAGGACAATAAAAACTCCATTGGTCCAACCAGAATGCCGAAAAGAAGAGCGTAATTATGCTCTGGTTGTCCGGTTTTGACCGATATTTACCCAAAATTACCGATTATTACCAGTTTTTTCCTGCCAATATTACTCAACAATTTCATAAATTTATCTAAAACATTAATCAGCTTTTATACTAAGATTAATGATAAAGTGGAATGTTAGCAAAAAGTGCTATTTACCAGGTATAAAAGAGCAGAGAGCCATAACGCAGACTATTTATTTTAGGGAAGCCTCAGAAAAAATTATAAACATAATGAAGATTAGCTCAATTATAGTCACTTTTAACGCATCGAGATGGATAGATAAATGTTTTGGTAGTTTATTAAATTCTTCAGTACCTCTTCATATAATTGCTATTGACAATGGCTCAACAGACGGTACGCCTGATATTCTTCGAAATAATTACCCCTTAACTGAGATAATAGAGACAGGTCAAAACCTGGGATTTAGTAAAGCAAATAATATTGGATTAAAGATAATCTTGAGTAAAGACTTTGACTTCGTATTTTTATTGAATCAGGATGCCTGGATTGAAAAAAACACAATAAGAAAATTATTGGATATCTTTATAAATTATCCTGATGCCGGTATTGTTTCACCGATGCATTTAAATGGCAATCGCACAGGATTCGATTATTTGTTTTCAGGATATCTTTCCACTAAAAACACTCCGGGGATAATTTATGATTTATACTTAAATAATTTAAAGGAATGTTACAAAACCAACTTTGTAAATGCTGCTGCCTGGTTAATTAGCACAAAATGCATTGAGAAAGTTGGAGTATTTGATACTTCGCTTTTTTGTCATTATGGAGAAGATGATAATTACTGTAATCGAGTCAGATATCATAATTTAAGCATCTATTTAGCAACAGGTACAACTATTTGTCACGATCGTGAAAACCGGAACAATTCAAGATCAATAATATTCGAAAAACAGAATGCAAGATTATATCAAAAAATTTATTATTCAAATCCTTTTCTTGATGATCAGGTTATTGACAACCAGATTACCTTATTACGAAAGAATTATATAAATGGGACTCTAAAATATTTGCTGGGATTGAATTTTATAAATTACAAAAATATAGAAAACAGATCAGGGAAGTAAACATTTTAAAAACAAAATTAAAATGAAAATTAAGTGCTTATTTTTATCTATTCTTTTAATATCTTGTAAATCGAATACAAATACTATATATGAATTTGATCCAAGAGTTCTAAAAGAGAATAAAGCATCATTAACAGAAATAGCTGATGACATTATCTATATACCCTTGGATAATGATTTTCCGATAAGCCTCATTTATAGTCCCAAATATTTTATTAATAATTCCATTTATTTATCTGCATTAAACGCTGGTGTTATGGTATTTGACAGACAAGGCAGATTAATCAGGAAGATAGGAAGAATTGGAAGGGGACCAGGAGAATATGCTCGTTATTATATATTTACTGTTGATAACAAAAACGAAACAGTCTATATTATGGATAGTGGGGCCAATTTTATCAAAGTATACTCCAAAGAAGGTAATTTCCTTAGAAATATTTCCCTTAAAGATTATGGTAATGGAGTAGATGCTGTTGAGTTTTTTAATTCTAAATTGATTATATCATATCATTCTCAATTTCGAGATATTAAAAATGATTTAATTGTTTTAGATACATTGGGGAATTTTATTGATAAAAAAGAGAGGATTGATATACCTTTTACCAGTAATTGGTTAATTGATGGGGGATTGTATGAATATGAAAATCATCTTTCCCGTTGGAGTCCTTTCACTGATACGATTTATTCTATCTTTCCTGATTTAAATTATGGAATTTCGTTTGTGTTCGGGAAGGGAGAACATCGTTTACCCAAATCAAATATCGATATTAATAAGATTAAAATATACTTTAATCCTTATATGGTGTTCGAAACACATCGATTTCTTGTGTTTAGATATTTATATAATGAAAAAGTGACTTTAGCGTTAGTAGAAAAAAGAAGTAATAAATCCTATGTAACCTATCTGGAATCTGGTCCGGCAGTAGTCGGGAATAATTTTATAGGTGGAATAGCTAATGACCTTGATGGAGGAACACCATTTCAACCAGAAAATTATTTTGTTGAAGGTAACCGAGAATATATGGTAGGATTAATAAATTCTTACCAGATTAAAACTCTTGTGGCAAGCGCCGAATTTAAAAACTCGACTCCGAAATATCCTGAAAAGAAAAAAAAGCTTATAACGCTTGCCGATAGTCTGAAAGAGACTGATAATCCTGTTTTGATGCTAGTAAGATTGAAGGATTGAGTACAGACCCTAAAACTCAGAGCAGGGGGCAGTGTGCTGAATGCAAAAAGGAGCAATGACTATGAGCCCCGGGCTCTGAGCAAAAACACACACCTTCCCTGATATCGCCATCAAATAACTAAACATTAGGACTATTGAACAAAACCTATATCGATATGACATGGATATTAGCAACTTATAAAAATGAAAAAATAACTAATAATTTAATTGTTTAACTAACATATTCGTTATATATTTACTTACAATTAATTTCAGAATCATTTTCAAGATGGTCATTAATTAAAGTCATTTAAGTAGCAAATACATTATTTGAAAGTTAAAACTATTATGCATTTATCAATCATTTACAATAACTGAAATGAATCCAATTCGTTAAAAATTAACATCATGAAAGAATTAATTTTTGTACTGCTGTTTTTAGGATTTGTTGGTGTTGTTTCGGCGCAAACTGTTATAGAAAATCCTAAATACGGGATGTCACCTACCAGTCATCTCAGGTTAACAAAGATTGAACTGACACGTGAAGCGACAGTATTATCATTTACTGTTAAAATTCCAATGGGTAATTGGGTTGCTGTACATCAAAAAAGCTACATCCAGCCGGTTGGAGATACAACAAAACTGTACGTGATAAAAGCAGAGGGTGTGGATATGGCCAAAACTATAAATTGGCAGGAGGGTAAAGATATAATCTCTTACCGTCTTTTCTTCCCGCGACTTGATCCTGAAGTAAGTAAGATAGATTTTGGCGAACCTATAGAAAATGCCTGGCAGATTTTTGATATTGTTGTCAGGGAAACAGCCATTCAATCACCAATTCCAAACCAATTACTTGGAAATTGGTTCTCTCCTGAGAATGGCCATTGGGCTTTTAGTTTTTTTGATACCCTTGCCATATACGACAATAAGGTATGGCAATATGAGTCGGTAAAACCGATCAACGATCTTTTGGAAATAATATTGACAAAGAACAGTCAGGAGGCAAGGATATTTGTAAAATCTGATGGTAAAAGTATTTGCCATTCAGGACCTTCAGAAAATGAACTTAACAGATTTACTAAAGATGCATCGATACTGAAAAATTTCAAATATACTGATTCTAAAGCTTTTGAAGCTCCCGTCGTGCAACCCGGGAAAGTTATCTATAGTGGTTTTATTCATGGATTTACTACCCGTTTATCCACAAAAACAGGTTTAATCAGTTTTTATGACCAGTTGAAGAATCTTCAGAAAACCTATATTGTAAAAATAGCGGAGGACGGGTATTTCAATGTTGAGTTCCCGCTGGACTATCCCCAAAGTGTTTCAGTGAGATTACCATCAGGAACTGAAAGTGTATTTTTTGAGCCCGGGAAAGATTTATTCCAGTTGATAAATTCGTGGATACCTGAATACCCATCTCTCTTCTCCGGCGAAAGTGCAGAGGTAAATTTCGGGCTTCGGGAAACCGGAACCATTAATTCCAATATGGGTTCAATCACGGATGGAATCACGGGAATGAACCTGGCTGAATATGTGGATCACGTATTGGCATTGAAGAAAGCGAAACAAGATATATTAAATAAGTTTAAAACCGATCGTTCGGTTAGTGCTAGAGTATTTCAAATACAAAGCTTCAATATTGAATTTTGGGCGGCTCGAAATATTATCTCCTTTAATCAAAACCTTAGGATAGCTAATTTTTATGCTAACAGATCATTAAAAGCAGAAGAACAAAAACCCTTTATCCCAGGAGATATTGATATTAATCTACTGAGAAAAATAAAAGATACACCTATCAATAACGGTTGTGCCTTTATCAGCAATGAATATTTCAATTTTTTACAGGCATTAAAATATATCGATATAAACCGGGCACAGGGGTCAGCCTTTTATTTGATTTCTGCATTGACTTCACAGCTTGAAAAAGAAAAGGTTGAATTTACAGAAGAAGAAAAAGCCATGCTTGCATTTGTAAAAACACACCTGGGGAATAAGTATGATGATGCTATGGAAAAAAAATTCTATAACGAGTTTACTATGCCAATGCAAAAATTCCGGCAAAAATACATGAATGAGTTTTCAAAAATAGCTGATACGTATTACCAGGAAAATCTGAATTCAAATCTTCAACAGATTTTTGGAAGTACAATAGGATTACCCGGTGATATTGATCTGTTGCGAAATTATCTAAGAAAAATAAATGATCCTTCGGGGGTACTGAGTGAGGACGATTTCAGGAAAGTAAAGAATGATATAAGTACTGATTTTTTAAAGGAATATGCAATCTCAGAATTTTATCAGAAAAAGGCAAAGCTGGAAATGAATGGTTCATCAAATATCACAGAAGTAAAATCCGAAGGTGATAAGGTATTTGATTCAATCATTAAAAAGTTCAGGGGGAAAGTAATTTACGTTGATTTTTGGGCCACCTGGTGCGCTCCGTGCCGTGACGGTATTGAGCGGATCAAACCTTTGAAAGCGGAGTTAGCTGACAAGAAAATTGTATTTGTTTATATTACAAATCCAACATCGCCGGAAAAAACATACAAGGAAATGATCCCAAATATAAAAGGAGAACATTTTCGGTTATCACAGGATGAATGGAATTATCTTGTCCAGAAATTTAATATATACGGCATTCCTCACTATGAATTAGTTGATAAAACCGGCAAAATCGTAAGTGTGGATTTAATTCGCCCGGATTATGATGGATTAAAAGCTTTTTTGGTTGAACAGATTAATAAATAAGGCTTGATTTATTATTCTTTTTAATATCAACTAAAACATGAAGATAAGTCTCATTGAATTGCTGATTAAAATAAACGTCAGGTCGTCTTTACTCAGTTTTGTTTATGAAATCAATATTTCTGAAATTTTTAAGAAGTTTATTAATTCTTTACATTTTTCCCTCCACGGTTCTTAACGGTCAAAGTGATCGTCAGACAGACCTCGGGAAAAAACTTACAGAAACATCAAATCCGGTAATAATGATTGTAAAAAGTATTTGAAAATTAATAAAACTATTTGAACACAATTACTTCAAATAGTAGACTACTATCATGAAATTATATAGAAAAAGTTTAATCATTATATTGTTTGTAGTTAGCTGCCAGGGTGCAAATAATCAGGGAAATGATAACATAAAAACCTTTGATCTGAAAAAATTGCCTAATGTCACCAACATCAAGTTTTCCGATCTTGGATTTATTGATATTGATTATGTCCCATTGGAAACCAATGAGCAAGGTTTAATACAAAGAACGATTAATTTGGGATCATCGGGAGACAAACTAATTGTTGATGAAAGTTATTTTATTATAAAACATTATAATACTATATTGAAATTTAGGAATGACGGCTCGTTCGTTGCAAAGATTGGGAAAGAAGGCCGAGGTCCAACCGAGTTCCAAACCTGCCATGATGTGGAATCTGATGTAGATGGTCAACGAATCTATGTAGTTGATGGATGGAAACAGAAATTATTCTTCTATTCTGATTCTGGGGATTTTATTAAAGTGATTGATTTTCCTTTGCAAGGATTTGGATATTTCAGGTTTGTTAACGGTAATTTTCTTTGCTACTATGACAATCATCTTGGGAATGTTGAGATCAGTTTTAATTTAATTGATACTAGTGGGAAAATAATTAGAAGCTATCCTAACAAGTATCCTTTTGTTAAATATAAGAATGATGCATATGGTTTTGATCATGAAAATCTTTTTTATAGGTTTGATGACCTACTCTTCAAGAAAGAAGTATATTCAGACACTATATATGTTTACAAGAATATGGAGTTTAGACCTCATTTAGTTATTGAAGTCGGTGATAGGTTAATAACTCCAAAAATTCGATCTGAATTTGCTGGTTTAGAACTTGCTAAAACCTATATTTCTCCAAGGAATTTATTTGAATTTGGCGAATATGTTTACTACGAATTTACATATAAGTTTGATTTTTCCAATACTCTGAATTATAGTTTTATAGGTTCAAAAAAAAGGGATTTTCAAGTTTTTATAAAACCGGAAAATGGAATAATAAATGATCTGGATGGTGGCCCAAATATTTTACCTCTGACAATAAAAGATGATAATACATTGATCGGTTGTATTGATGCCTTACAACTTAAAAAACATGTTGCCTCCGAAACCTTTAGAAATTCAATATGCAAATATCCTGAAAAGAAAAAAGAGCTTGAGGAACTGGCAAACAGACTAAAAGAAACTGACAATCCTGTCTTAGTCCTGGTAAGGTTAAAAAAATCGGACTGATTTATTAACTAATAATTGATAATCATAGAAAATATTGGGAAATTGCAGATAAGTTCGTGGAAATTAATGAAAATATCATGCTTTGCTGATGATATTATAATAAGATCAAATATCCATTATGAGAATAAAGCTGTTAATCTTTCTTTTAATAATTTTATATTCCTGCGGGAATAGAAGTACTAAAGAGACAAGTAATTTAGGCTCAGCCATAAAGATCGATCTTCTTTCTGAACCCCGGTCCACAGTAAAAAAACTATCTGACTTTGCCGTGAATGTTGAGTACGTACCTCTGCAAACCACGGAAAATTCAATGATAGGTGAATTTGTATTAAAAATAGTAAATGTTGATAAAAGAATCTATATTCAGAATAGCGGAATAAAGAGTGAAATACTTTGCTTTGATATAGATGGGAAATTTCTTTATAAGATTGAAAAGAAAGGTAGAGGACCTGAAGAATACATATCTGTTGAAGATTTTGATATCAGTTCTGATAATAAACTTATTGCGATACTTTCATTCGGAAGATTGCTGTTTTACGGTATTTCCGATACAGGTTTTGTTTTTCACAGATCAATAAACCTGAAAGATCCCTCACCGGTCAGAGTAAACCTGATTCCTGGAACAAACAAGGCATTTCTGGCAATTGCACCATGGAGAGGAACTGAGCCTACTCTAAGCTTACTGATCAACACTGTTGGTGATACAATGCATTTTAAACCGAATAGTTATCAATATAAGATGGTCCGAAAAGAAAATTTTCGGGCTCTTAATGAAGTGTTAGTTTATTCAGCAATGAACGCCGTTTGCTTCAGAGAAGAATTCAGTGATACTGTGTTTTATGTTGACGCTGAAGATAATTCGTTTAAACCACGTATAATTATTGATTCACATGGTACACTAACCACTCCTGAGATGAGAGGCGGTTCGGAGAAGGGGGATAAGGATAATAATTTTATTGCTAACCTGTTCGAGACATCAAGATATGTTTTCTATTATTATGGTACAACCGAAAAACGGGTCAGAATTATCTTCGATAAAAAGACAAAAACAAAGTATAAACTGGATTCCGATTTTTTCACTGAAACCATTGCCGGTATTGAACGTCAGTCTGAAAAGACTAAACTTAAGGATGATCTTGGTGGCGGACCTGATTTTAATGTAGAATTTATGCGCTTTTATTGTAGTGGAGACAAACTGTTTTCGTTTATAAATGCGATGACAGTAAAAAAATATGTTGCCGGTGAAAACTTTAAGGATGCACAGGTGAGAGGTCCAAAAAAGAAAGAAGAGCTTATAAAACTTGCTGATTCCCTTAACGAAACTGATAATCCACTTCTTATTATCGTGACCCCAAAAGAATAAAATACCAGGCTTCTGATATCTGGTGTGATAATATTAATATTATGTGGAGATTTTTATTATTTACATTAACAGTCTTCATTTTTTCTTGCGCCGGTAACATTGATACAAAACAAACCGAGGCTCCTGATATAATTAAGAGAATCCATCTTGTATCAAATCCTGATTCAATAATTACAAGTATCTCCGAAGTGGCTTCTGATATTATTTATATCCCGCTTCAACCTTCTGCCGGCACACAGATCAGAGTAATTGATAAAATTATCTCCCGCGGTAATAAAATTTATATCAGTATAATAAGTGACATAATGTGTTTCAATGATCAGGGGCATTTCCTCTATAAATTGTACGGTAATGAAAAAAATGTATACGATTATGCAATATATGATTTTGATATAGATGCAGCCGATACATCTCTGATTGTTCTTGTAGGTAACAAGATATTGTATTTTAAAAATACCGTATCAGCATTTAACTTTAAAAGTACGATAGAACTGGGAAGGCTTTCTCCTGTGAAAATGGATTTTTTACCCGGAACAACCAACATCTTACTTTCATCCGTTCGGATAAAGGGATATGAACCTTCACTTAATACGCTTATCAATTTATCAGGGGACACACTTGCACTTAACCCGAATTATTTTAAAAGATTCAATCCTGTAAAAAACTGGATCCAGGATAAAACTATCCATTATCAATTCAATAATAAATTATACCTCAGAGAAAGATTCAATGATACGGTATTCTCAATTGATGCCGTATCAAATACATTTAAACCAGAATTAATTTTTGAATCAAGTATTTCAAGCACAAATTCCGAAAACATAAATGACCCAAAATATTACAGGATTCTCCCTTTTGTTGATAATATTTTTGAGGTTACAAGATACCTTTATTATGCTTATAATTTTTCGAGGCAACAACATAAAGTATTCTATGACAAGTATAAAGACAAAAAGTACGAAATTGATCCGGAGTATGGAGTTCTGAAAGATGACATAGGAGCAGGTCCCGGTTTTGATCCCATGTTTTGTAGCGAAGGGATTGTATTCTCCTGGTTCGGAGCCATGGACCTTAAGAAGTATATTGAAAGTGAAGAATTTACCCGGGCACAAGCTCAGAATAGTTCAAAGAAAGAGAGTCTTAAGATCTTGGCTAATCCTTTAAAAGATACAGATAATCCTGTTCTGATAGTGGTACGGTTAAAGAGGTGAGAGAAATATCGTAATTATTATTGTCCAGTTTATGAAAAGTAATTTGTGTAGGATTAAAGAATCAATTCCGGGAAGGGAATGCTGATTCCCTACCTAAAAATAATGTTCATTGTAAATTTTATCGTTTGATAAACATAAAGAAACATGAAATCAATTATTACAATTATTATATTAATATTTGGTACAGTAAGTTGCCAGATTTCGACAAGAAATGGAGATAGTAAATTAAAGACTTTTGATTTAAGAGAAAAGCCTGAAATCTCAGAAATTAAGCTTTCTGATTTGGGATTTGTTGACATTGAATATATACCATTGGAGACTAATGATAAAAGTGCGATGGGGCGCTTTGGTCTGAGGTCAGTAACGGATAGGTTTATAGTTGGCAATAGTTGTTATATTATTAAACAATTTAGTGCTATATTAAAATTCAGGGATGATGGATCTTTTGTAACAAGTATCGGGACTTTAGGAAGAGGGCCGACTGAATTTCAGGTTGCACATGATATAGATTTAGATGTTGAGAATTATAAAATATATTTAGTTTCCGGTTTTCAGAAGAAATGTAATGTATATTCGGAAAGCGGAGAGTTTGTAAGAACATTTAAGATTCCATTTCACGGACCCGTTCAATTCCGGTTTGATAATGATAAAATTTTGTGCTATTTTGAAAATCTGCAGGGGAATATTGAAAACAGTTTTGTGGTGATAAATACTATGGGAGAAATTATTAAGAGTTTTCCAAATAAGTATCCCTTCACTCAGAATAAAACTGGTGCCGTCGGGGTTGGAAGAGAAAATCTTTTTTATCAATTTAATAACAGACTTTTTAAGAAAGAAGTATATTCTGATACCATATATGTCTTTGAAGAAATGGTCTTTAAACCTCATATTGTCATTGAGGTAGGGGACAGGCTATTAACCCCGGAAGCACGTGCTCAGTATGACCTCTTTTATCTAGGGGAGAATTATATTCGTCCAATACACCTATTTGAATTTGGTGATTATATTTATTATGAATATACTTATAGGGTTATCCCTAAAACAAACAATTTAAGATATGGCTTTATTGGATCAAAAACAACTTATTTTCAGGTTTTCATCAATGCAGATCAGGGATTAATAAATGACCTGGACGGGGGCCTTAACATACTGCCCGAAACAATAAAGGATAATAATACGCTAATTAGTTGGACTGAAGCCATTAATATAAAGAAACATGTTACTTCGGACAAATTTAGAAATTCACGTCCGAAATATCCCGAAAAGAAAAAAGAGCTTGAGAAACTGGCAAACAGTCTGAAGGAGACTGACAATCCGGTACTGATGCTGGTGCGATTGAAGGAATGAACGAGGGGCGATAGGCACAGTGCTCTCTGCTCTGCACCCTGCTTTGCACACCGAAGCCTTCTTTGCACACTGTATCTTTGACAAAAGTGGTAGGATAGTTGGCGATGATTTAAATACTAAAAATATGGGAAAATTCATATTATTTCTGACAGTGATAATTCCGACAAACATATTGGTATTATTAAATCAGCACGATAGGTACATCATTGATATTAAGAAAAATATAGATAATATTAAACCAATGAATGTTTCAGATATAGGAAAGGATATGTTATTCATCCCCCTTGAAACAACCGGAGATGCAATGATCAGAGATATTAAAAAA
>Ga0116155_10001122_pt1 | contig 19665 bp, 16 predicted proteins | sample AD_UKC032_MetaG_FD_89890 | JGI IMG/M metagenome (GOLD analysis project Ga0116155, IMG submission 89890) | Active sludge microbial communities of municipal wastewater-treating anaerobic digesters from USA - AD_UKC032_MetaG | ecosystem: Engineered > Bioreactor > Anaerobic > Digestate | place: USA...
AGTGTGCTTCATCAACAATGACAGCATATTTTCTTGCTGGCAGTGATGCTATATGTTCAAGGACAAAAGGAAACTTCTGTAGGGTTGTTATTATAATATTTGTTCCACTTGTTAATGCTTCTGCAAGTTGCTTGGAGTTCTTATCGATCTTCTGCACAACTCCCATCTTATGTTCAAACTGATAGATTGTGTCCTGAAGTTGGTTATCGAGTACTTTTCTGTCGGTTACCACTATCACGGAATCAAATACCCGTTGATCCTTATCGTCATGTAGACTTGCCAGACGGTATGATAACCATGCTATACTGTTACTTTTACCTGATCCTGCAGAGTGTTGTATGAGGTAATTCTTTCCAGCACCTGATACTTTAGCATCGGCTACCATTTTTCGTACAGAATCCATTTGGTGGTATCGTGGAAAGATCAATGTTGACCATTTTCCTTTATCATCCCTTTCCAGATGGATAAACCTGCCGATGATCTCCAGCAGACTATCTTTCTGTAGAATCTCTGTCCATAAATAATCTGTTTTTCTTCCGTGTGGATTATCAGGATTGCCTGCACCATTATTATTACCTTTATTAAATGGCAAATACAGCGTTTTTGAGCCACTTACCTTGGTGGTCATGTAAACTGTATCCGTATCAACAGAGAAGTGAACCAGTGACCCTCTGTTGAATAAAAACAAGGGTTCTCTGGGGTCACGATCAAAACGGTATTGATTCATTGCATTCTTAACCGTCTGTCCACTAAATGCATTCTTTAATTCAATGGTTATAATACTAAACCCATTTAATACAATAAGTAGATCAATGCTATTTTCATTATGACGATCATATTTAACTTGCCTGATAACGGTAAAATTATTCTGGTTGAACTGCTCAATTGATTGTTTATTCAGATTGCTAGAAGGTTTGAAATATGCCAGTTTGAAGTTAACTCCGTGTGTGGTAAAACCATTACGTATAACATCCAGCAAACCTCTGCTTTCAATTTCTTTGAATAAACGGTGCAGGAATTGTTTCTTTACCTGTTCTCCATGAATAGTTGATAGTTTCTTCCATTCTTTTGGTTGGCTGGTCTGGATAAAATCAAACAGATATTTCTCCAGCAAAGTGGTCTCCCGATTAAAATCAATCGGCAATCCTTGTGTATATTCTTTCGATGTAAGAAGTAGATCAACAACTTCTTGTTCAAATCTTGTTTCGTTATGAATAAATGGTTCAGGCATGGTTTATCTGATAGTCTCTGACATCAATCTTGCCAGTGATGGATTCATTGATGAGTGCGGTTTTATATTCTTTTAATAGAACTATTTCCTTGTCAATACGATTAACAATATCTTGTTGTGTTTTCGTGAAAAATTCAATCGCTGATTTAATTTTTTTTTGTTCATCTCGATGAGGTAGAGGAACTTTTATAGTTAATAAATCATCTTTTGAAATATTTTTCATACTCGGACTTGTCCCTGTTGCTTTTGAAGATAACAATTCTCTAAATGAATGGGAGATAAAAATGAAACTTAGCCACTTTACATCAAAATCCATTTGCGTATTTAACTCTGTAAGCCATAATCTATCTGGCAAATACAAATTAGGAAATTCTTGTTCAACATATCCACTTGCACCAACAAGTTCAGGAGTATTCATTCTGCTGATAATTATTCGATTCCCCTTAACTTGACATGTAACTCTACTTATTTCCTCAGGTAATACTTTTTTGTTTTCTGTTGGGTCAAAATAATAATTATAAACACAACTTGTTTTCAGTATCCCAACTTCATTTTCGTTAACTGGTATTTCTTCAGAATTTACGCTAACTCCAGATTTAAGGTCTTTTATTAAAAATTTCAGACGGACAATTTCCCAATGCTCAGGTATTTCACCCAACCATTCAATTCCTGAATCCTTCCTTGTTACATTTGGGTCTAATCCTTTAGTAACTGCATGATTAATAATTGCAGTGCGTTCCTCTTTCAGCAGTTCAATGAGTTTTTGCTTTTTAGCAATAAGATCATCGATTTGGCGGATTTTGTGGTCGAGAAAGGTGGCTATTTGTGATTGCTCAGGGATAGGAATCTTTGGGTATGGCAAATTTTTAAGGTCTTCAACTGTAATTGCAGTAAAAGTTGAACCAGTAGACAGACTATCCAGATAATTTTTTGATTTGAACAGATAATAATAATTGAACCTATACCTTTCAACGGATCTTACAGCAGCCAATCCCCTGCCAATGCCATATTCTCGGTCTGAAACATTTATTGCACCAACAGGGGCACGTACAGAAATTAAGATATCATCTTTTAATGTCTTTTTATTTGCAGTATCACAATAGATTGAAGGAGTTGGATTGTGATCTCCAAATTCTGCATTCCCTTGCAAAAACGGTAAGGAGTTGAGATTTTCCGTATAATCTTCTGAACTGGGTGATTGTCCCATAATTATTTCATTGAAATATTTTATTCTACCAATCTCCCAGTGAACAGGTATTTCACCAATCCATTCTACACCAGAGTCTTTATATGCAGGATATCTTTTCATAAAACCTATTCCAGAATTGTTTTAATCATTCCATCAGTCTCCTGCTCAAGTTTCAATATATCAGCACGAATCTCATCCAGAGACCTTAATGGTCTGTACTTATAGAAATATCGTGTGAAATTAATTTCATATCCTACCTTAGTTTTGGAATGATCTATCCAAGCATGTGGCACATGTGGAAGAACTTCTCTTTTAAAGTATTCATCAATACTTTCCTTTAATGGGACATCCTCATTGTCACGTAATGAAGCATCTGCTTTTGGTTTACCTTTTTTATCCAAAACCACCTTGCCATTTTCAAATAATGGTCTTTCAACAACAATACGACTGTAACCAAAATCATTGTTATCAAATATCTTGCAGAACTCTCCTTCAGTAAACTCACCATAAATGCGTGTTATTTCATCAATCTGCTTATCAGATACCACGTTCCGCTTATTGCCCAATGACTTGGTCATCTTTTCAAACATACAAACGGCATTGATCAACTGAATCCTTCCTTTGCGCTTCTTATCTTTCTTGTTTGTTACAAACCATAAGTATGTGAATATGCCTGTGTTATAGAATAGTTGATCAGGTAAGGCTATTATGGCTTCCAACATGTCATTTTCGATGATCCACTTCCGAATGTTGCTTTCGCCACTTCCTGCACCACCGGAAAATAAGGGTGAACCATTTAAAACAATACCTATACGTGAACCACCATTATCATCTTTCATCTTGGATATCAGATGCAACAAGAATAATAATGAACCATCCGATATTCGTGGTAAACCTGCACCAAATCTTCCAGCAAAGCCAAGTTTTTCATGTTCGTCTGTTACCTGTTTTTCAACCTTCTTCCATTCAACCCCAAATGGTGGATTGGTCAGCATATAGTCAAACTTGTTTGCAGAGAATCGATCATCCGAAAGGCTATTCGCCAATGCCACGTTGGCAGGATTCTGACCCTTAATCAGCATATCTGATTTGCAGATTGCATATGATTCTGTATTGAGTTCCTGCCCGAAAACTTCCAAACGTGCATCTGGATTTAATTCATTCAGATACTCTTGTGCAATAGATAACATGCCACCTGTCCCAGCGCAAACATCATATAAAGTTTTGACGATACCCTTTTTGGTTAATATTTCACGATCATTCAGAAAAAGTATGTTCACCATTAATCTGATTATTTCTCTTGGTGAAAAGTGTTCTCCTGCAGTTTCATTGGACAGTTCAGAGAATCTTCGAATAAGTTCTTCATACAGATACCCCATGTGGTTATTATCGATCTTCTTTGGATGCAAGTCGATTTCCTGAAATCTTTTGATAACCATGAAAAGAAGGTTTGCTTCTTCCAGTCTGGCTAATTGAACTTCAAAAGCAAAATTTTCGATTATGTCTCTTGTGTATATTCCGAAATTAATTGCCCCCCCATTCCGAAATAATTGACCCCCTGTTCCGGACAATTGACCCCTTAGGAAATGGTATTTTTGTCTGACATTCCGGCATTTTGACCCCTCTGTTAATAAAATGTTGACTGACATTCCGGCAAATTGACCCCCCTGTGATCGTTGAGATTTTCTTTTGTTGGAAAAATATGCGATGGCAAGAAGGACAATAGAAATGGAAGTTAAAAAACAGATCAGCATTTTACAGGGTCTTGGATATGGGAAGAAGACTATTGCACGAGAGCTGGGTTTATCAAAGAACACTGTTAAGAGTTATCTTGATTGTTGTACAGGGAGTATCGAAGGGGATCAATCTGACGAATCCCGAAGGAAAGATCTACACGATTATTTACCCTACTGTCAGAGCGAGCTTCCACGTAAGGGAGTAACACGTCAGATATTATGGGCAGAGTATCGTGGCCGTTATCCCGGAGGATACAGCTACAGTCAGTTTTGTGAGTATTTAAAGCAATATCTTGATCGAAAGGATGTCTCACTTCATATTGAGCAGCAGCCCGGAGACAAGCTGTATATTGATTTTGCAGGCTCAAAGATGTCCATCGCTGATCCATACACTGGAGAGATAAAAGAAGTTGAAGTCTTTATTGCTGTTTTAGGATATAGCGGAAGAACATATGTCAGAGCTTGTGAGAGCCAGCGGAAAGAAGACTTTTTATCCTGTATTGTAAGAGCATTAAATTACTTCGGAGGCGTTCCAAAGGTTCTTGTACCAGATAATCTTAAGTCTGCGGTGGATAAGGCTAATCCCTACGAAGCAGAAATAAACAGGGATCTGCTTGATCTTGGGAATCATTATGACATGGCCATCCTACCTGCACGAAGTCTCAAGCCCAGAGATAAGGCATGGGTTGAGAGGATGGTCCAGATTATTTATACCCGGATTTACGCACCACTTCGAAACCAGGTATTTACTAATCTTGATAATCTCAACGATGCCATTATCGAAAGACTTGAATCTCATAATGATCAACCACTTCAGGGGAGAAAAGAGAGTCGAAACATACTTTTTGAAACAGAAGAAAAACAACACCTCAATCCGCTTCCACATGATTACTGGGAGCTGAAGGAATATCTTCAGGTTAAGGTTATGAAAAACTGCTATGTTCAACTCCACAGGGACAGACATTACTATAGTGTACCATACCACCATATTGGACAGAAAGTAAAGCTGGTATATACTGCAACATATGTTGCCGTCTACTTGCATGGGGAAAGGATAGCGTATCATCTGCGAGATCGATCTCCCTACAAGTACACAACTGTAAAGGAACATCTTCCCTCAACCCACCAGTTTGTTAGTGAATGGAACCCTGGAAAGTTCATTGAATGGGCAGGGCACATTCATACTGATGTTGAGTCTTACATAAGAAAAGTGCTTGACAATAAATCATATCCTGAGCAAACATACCGAAGTTGTGTGGGGATTTTATCCTTTGAAAGAAAAGCCGGAAAAGACAGGCTTATTGCTGCTTGTCAGAGAGCTTCAAGCTTCGGGGCATATAATTACAAAGTTATCGCACAAATTATTGGTAGTAAGCTTGACAGATTAAGTCCAGCAGAAAAGCAACCCACAATGCCTATTCATGAGAATATACGAGGAGCAAACTATTATAAGTAACCAATTAAAACTTTAATGCCTATGACACATGAGATCCAACAGCTTATGCAGAAACTAAGACTCCCAGGAATGAGAGCTGCATACGATGGAATAATTTCTACCAAGAACCTTCATTCAATCGGTAATGATGAGTTATTAAACCTGATACTGCAGGCAGAATGGGATGAAAGAGAAAACTCAAAAGCAAATAGAAGGCTACAGAATGCTAAGTTCCGCATGCGTGCTTCAATGGAAGAGATAGACTTCTTTACTCCCAGAGGTCTTGACAAAACACAACTTCTTCGATTTACTGACGGTAGCTTCCTTAAACATGGTGAAAACATCCTTATTACCGGTCTTACTGGCGTTGGCAAGAGCTATATTGCTTCAGCTCTTGGTCATCTCGCCTGTCAGCTGGGGTATAAGGTTAATTACTTTATTGCACAGAAACTATTTGCAATGTTAAGAATGTCCAGAGCGGATGAATCATATATAAAACAAACAAAGCGGCTTGAAAAACAGGATCTTCTTATTATTGATGACTTTGGGATGCAGCCTCTTGATGAGATGTCAAGAATGATGCTTCTTGAAATTATAGAGGACCGTCATCAAAAAAGTTCGACTATCATTGCATCACAGCTACCCGTTGAAAAATGGTACGATGTTATTGGTGAAAGTACAGTTGCAGATGCTATACTTGACAGACTGGTGCATACATCTCACCGTATCGAATTATCAGGAGAATCTATGAGAAAGAAAAAAAAGGTATAATTTTAGCAGATTAATCGTTCATTGCATATCCAAACTACGATCGCCCTTCGGGGTTGTTGCCTCCGGCAGAGGGGTCAATAACCCGGAATGAGGGGTCAATTAGGCCGGAATAAACAATCAAAAGTTATGTGCCATTGAGCGGCTCCGTCACAAAAGAAAATTCCTTTTAAATCCTGCTCAAAACAGCACTTTCACTAAATTCGAATACTCATTTCAAAACCATGACAACAAACATCAAATTGAAAAAACTTGGACTTTTTCAATCATTATCAATATTTGCTGGTGCTGCACTATTAATGTTTGTGCAAACAAAATATGTAATTCCGTACTTAAGCAAAATAACCGGACTGGAAACGATCCTGTTTTGGTTCATTGTTGCAGGACTAGGTATCTTCACTCCTCTTATCATTCTGGGATTAATTATTCTTCGCAACGAAGGATATCAAATTAACCGGGAGACAATAACTTCGAGATTAAGATTCCGAAAACTGACCAGATCTGACCTCATCTGGACTCTGGCCGGATTCCTGACCGTTGCCATATTAAGCGGACTGATAATGAAGCTGCTTGAGGTTATAATCGGACAGTTTGATCATTCGCCAAAGTTTATGACTTTCGAACCACTGGCTAAGGGCAGATACTGGCTGCTTCTTATCTGGTTTCCTTATTGGATCCTTAACATACTTGGAGAGGAATTCATCTGGCGTGGTGTAATGCTGCCAAGACAAGAATTAGCAATGGGTAAGCTGACCTGGATATTCCATGGACTTGGCTGGGGACTTTTTCATGTTGCATTCGGCTGGAAACTGTTGATTACTTTAATCCCTCTGATTTTTATTCAGCCCTATATAGTTCAAAAAACAAAAAATTCCTGGACCGGTGTAATCCTCCATGGAGGACTAAATGGACCAAGCTTCATTGCAATCTGCTTCGGGATTATTTAAAATGCAACAGCAAATAACAACGACGGCAGGGTTCAGTAAGCCGTTCGGTTTCGCGTCATTCAAGAAAATAGTATGCGATAAACGATAAGCTATGAAGACCACAGAAGAAACTATAGCAGCAGCAATGGATATTACAGAGAAGGAACTTTTACCATTTCTACCATACATCCTTCAAGATTTTTGGGAAATAGGGGCTGACCCTGATACAATTATTAGTTTAATTGAAAAACACTTTAATAGTTTTAAAACACTAAATGTACTTGATTTGGGTTGTGGAAAAGGTCCGGTCTCAGTCAAAATAGCGAAAAAGCTGGGTTGTAAATGTTATGGCATAGACGCTATCCCTGATTTTATTGATTATGCCATTTTGAAGGCGAAAGAATACAATGTGAGTGGATTATGCAAATTTGAGGTCGGTGATATCCGGGATAAGGTTAAGAGCCTTAAGGATTTTGACATTATCGTACTCGGAGCTATCGGTCAGGTTTTTGGTGATTATTATGTAACACTGGCTACACTAGATAATTGTTTAAGCGAAAATGGCATTATAATCATTGATGATGGGTACATTGAAGATGAAAGCAGCTTCAGCCATCCTCAGATGGTAAGCAGGCAAAAATTACAGGATCATATAAATAGAGCAGAAATGGTCATAATAGATGAAGTTATAGCTCGAGAAGATGATAAAGTAATTGATAATTATGATATTGAATATAACTATTTGGTAAAACGGTGTCAGGAATTAATAGTTAAGCACCCTGAAAAAGCAGATTTGTTTTCAAATTACATAAACATACAGAAAGAAGAATACGACAACCTGAAGTTTAGAGTTATTGGTGCAACAATGGTTTTAAAACGAAAAAGTGCAAAGTGACAAAATAATATGCACGAACGCACAACGAGCGGCCCGGCCACTACCCCGGGAAATTCCGGATCATAAACAGGATGGTTGCGTCTGGTAACAAATAGTGCCCATACCCGCCGGCTGGTTATGCTTAAGTATCTCTGCTGACAACCGGACATTTCAGATAAAAATTTTATGGAATAATAGTTACTATTGCATCCTTATAATAAACTCTGACCATGAAAAAGATAATTCTTTCCGGCCTTTCAATTCTGATTTCGGCTTTGACTTTTGCTGATATTACAAAAGAGGTTTCAACTGAGATAAAAAATGTCACAATCTACCAACAGGGGGCTCTTATAACACGAGAGGGAAATATTCTGTTATCCAAAGGTAAAAGTACTTTGATATTTCAGGGTCTCCCGGCAAAAATTACTCCATCAAGCATCCAGATCAGTGCGACCAACAACGTTTTAATTGTATCTGTTACACATAATACAGACTATCTTAATAAATCAATAATTGATAAGGAACTGATTAATCTGCATAAAAAGCAACGCTCTTTAAATGATAGTATCAAAGTCTTAAATAACCTGAAGACAGTCTATTCGCAGGAGAAGACGATGATCCTGGCGAATTCTTCCATTGCTGGTGACAATGGGGTTAATATCGATGATTTACAGAAGGCAGCTGCATTCTTCCGTAAAAGACTGACGGAGATTGAGATAGCTGCTCACGACATAGATAATAACATGTATGACCTTAAAAATGAATTGTATAATGTTTCAAAACAACTATTGGAGCTGAATTCGAAAATTGATTTGCCGACAAGTGTTGTAAAAGTTGTTGTGACTTCGGAAACAGATACAAAATCCATCCTTAAGCTGGATTATTTTATCCCTGATGCAAGCTGGACTCCTGCATATGACATCAGAATTACCGAAACCGATCAACCACTTGATTTTGTTTACAAAGCAAAAGTTACGCAGAATACTGATGAAGACTGGGACAATGTAAAACTAACACTGTCAACAGGAAATCCTGCATTGAGCAACACCAAACCAGAATTATTGGCTTATTACCTGACATTTGACAATTATTACAGGACGTCATCTCCCGGTTCAATAACCGATAATGCACCATTCAAAGGGGTTGTAAAGGGAAGGATCACCGATGCTGAAACCGGAGAACCTCTTATAGGAACAAATGTTGTTGTGAAGGGTACTGCAACAGGGGTAGTCGCTGATGTTAACGGCAACTACTCAGTTGAGATTCCGCAAGGATACAATATGCTGAACTTTTCTTATATCGGTTATAAATCTCAGGATGTACCCATAAATTCAGGAACTATTAATGTAACTATGAGTCAGGACGAGGTAGCACTTGAAGAAGTAGTAGTTGTTGGTTACGGGGTAAATAACGATTACCCGGGTGCACTTGCCGGCAGAGCTTCCGGGGTCACTATCTCAAAAAAGAAAGAACAAGTCCCGATGGCAATAGAAAAGAGACAACTTACTACTGAATTTCAAATTGACATTCCTTATACAATACCTTCAGATAATCAATCATATGATGTAAATATGGTTGATTATGAGATCAATGCAAATTATGAATACTATTCTGTTCCAAAACTATCCAATAATGCTTTCTTAATTGCCAAAATACCTGACTGGATTAATTATAATCTTCTAAGCGGTACCAGCTATATATTCTTTAAAGGCATTTATCAGGGAGAATCCTACATTGATCCGGACACTTCAAGTGATACACTTTCTATATCCGTCGGTCGCGATAAAGATCTGTTAATAACAAGGGAGATACAAAAAGACTTCGCAAGCAAAAGTATTACCGGCTCAACTAAGAAAGAACAGAAAGCCTGGACAATTACAGTAAAAAATAACAAATCTGTTCCCGTGAATATTTCAATAGAAGATCAATACCCGGTATCCAAAACAGATGAGATCAAAGTAGATTTGATTGAATTTTCCGGAGCTATGCGTGATGAGTCGACCGGAAAACTGACCTGGGAAGTTCAATTAAAGCCTGCTGAAAAAAAATCCCTGGACCTGAGATATTCAGTAAGGTATCCGACAAACAGATCAGTAATAATTGAATAAAAAACAACACCGGCTCTGAAAAGGACGGCGCTTTTGAAGGCTTGTCAGGGATTTTGTCAGCTCCGGCACCAGGACAGGCTCAGTGCACCTGGCTCAACAAAAACTCAAATAATAACAATTGCTGACACGGCTGGTGCTATGAAATATTCCCGGATGTTTTCCAAATTATTCCTAATTATTGAAAAATTTTGAATCTTTATCATCCGGGTTTTTATATTTTCCACATCTGCTTTGTGTTATTTAACCACTGTTCACGGAGGACACGGGTAATGCACAGATTGTCATAAATAATAAAATCCGTGATTTTATCTGTGCTCCCGATAGCCAGCGGGACTGTGGAATCCGTGGTGAATCAATCTGCATAATATCCCTCCCACACTAATTGTCAGAAGTCAGGATTTTGGTTCCTGCAAAATGCCTCACATAAAAACTTAATTCCCGCGCCATTTCAAGACTTTTCGGGAGATTGTGTGATGTAATACAATAGCCGGACAACCTGACCACATTCCGCCGGAGTAAATTGACCATATATGAGTAGGTGTGATTTATTCTGGACCATACTGAGCTATCTATTCGGCAGAGAGTTGTCAGGGTCACTGACTATTGCAAACTTAAATCCCTGAAAATCATATTGTTTCAGGTAAAATATTTGTCGTATAATAATAACTGAGATATCGTTTTACAATAAAAATTCGTGGATTTTTTAGCTGTCACTAATCAGCTATCAGCTCATCAGATTTGACCTGCAAGACTTCCCTGACCGCACGACCGCATGACTGCACGACTGCATGACTTTTCTCAATTCTTGTTGACCCACCTGGGCTCGAACCAGGACTCTGCGGAACCAAAATCCGACGTGTTGCCAATTACACCATGGGTCAGTTTACCTGAACGGTGCTGCAAAAATATGAAATTTTTGAAATATAGGGAACAGCCGGAACTACATTGCATTAATTGCAAACTGATCATCAGGAGTCCTTTCCATGACTTCCGATTCTATAACATAAAAAGGACAGTCAACAAGTGATTTCATGATGAAGCCCAGCTCGCACATATCATCATCTCCGGCGTCGTAGTACCAGCAAATGCTGACTTTATCACTGATTTCATCCATCAGCGACACTTCCTTTATGATGTTGTAAATCCACTTGGTGGAACTTGTATTGATATACTCAAATCCCAGCTCAATGCTGGTTCTCTGACTTTTTCCCTGGACATAATTCCTTATCCAGTCAAAAACCGGCCGGTAAAACTCACCGGGATTCTCAGGTATTGAACGGCCTACAATAAAAAAACGTCCGGGCTCCAGTATGACCCTCGGTGTCCTCCTCGTGGGTTCTACGGTGTATTTCTTTATGCTTTTTATATTTTTCATCCACTTTACAAACGGTGAGACCGGGAAATTATTCTGTAATGAATGGATGAGATTTCCGGAAAAGACTTCCTTAACAACTTGTCGAAGATACCCGGAAAAAGCTAACCCTGGTTGAAAAGCGTTGGTTCCGGCTCTTCCCAGAGCGAGGGATGTTCATCATCAAAGCGCTTCAGAATAGCCTTCATGAGGGTTTCCCTCAAAAATTCCGATTTGTTGCTTATACGGTAACGGCTGCAATATATCCCCAGAGCCCGGGCTTCCCTGTTATTAAGCATCACCGAAACCCTGTTGCTCCTCCTTAACCGCTCCTCCTTGGATGAAACTCGCTTCAAGACCTGAAAAATGAATTTGAACGCTAATTTAAAAAATCCATAAGCCATTAATTTTAAGGGCGTGATTAGTTTTTAACAAAAAATAAGAAGCCAGTCTTTAAGTGACTGGCTTCCCGTATTATAGAATATTAAAAACTTTTGTTCAAAACTCCGGAACCGCTTTATTACTATGCTTTCCCGGCGCTTCCGAGCACACTGACCACTTTGTGCTTGTACAGCTCCTTCAGTTTTTCGCGGGCAGGCCCGAGATAGTTGCGCGGATCGAATTCACCCGGCTTTTCAACAAATACTTTCCTGATGGCAGCTGTCATGGCAAGCCTGCCGTCGCTGTCGATATTGATCTTGCACACAGCTGATGCAGCAGCTCTTCTAAGCTGATCTTCGGATACTCCTGCCGTGTTTTCCATCTTGCCTCCAAACTGGTTGATCTCAGCAACAATATCCTGGGGAACTGAAGAGGCGCCGTGAAGCACTATCGGGAAACCGGGAATTCTTTTTTCACACTCTTCAAGAATGTCAAAACGAAGGGGAGGAGGAAGTTCTCCGGGTTTAACCTTGAACTTGAACGCTCCGTGAGAGGTTCCTATCGAGATAGCCAGCGAGTCGACACCAGTTTTCTTTACAAAATCCTCAACTTCCTCGGGCCTGGTATATGAAGAATGTTCTGCCGATACCTCATCTTCTATTCCTGCAAGCACTCCGAGCTCTCCCTCAACTGTAACATCAAACTGATGTGCATACTCCACCACCTGTTTTGTGAGCCTTACGTTTTCTTCATAGGGAAAATGAGATCCGTCGATCATGACGGACGAAAATCCCGACTCGATACAAGATTTGCAGGTTTCGAACGAATCGCCATGGTCGAGATGAAGGACTATAGGAATCGCATACCCAAGTTCCTTTGCATATTCCACCGCACCCTTGGCAAGATACTGCAGAAGTGTCTGATTTGCATATTTGCGCGCACCTTTCGAAACCTGAAGAATGACAGGAGATTTCGTCTCCACACAGGCGCTGATGATAGCCTGCATCTGCTCGAGGTTATTGAAATTGAATGCGGGAATTGCATATCCCCCCGCTACTGCCTTCCTGAAAAGCTCTTTCGAGTTAACCAGGCCTAATTCTTTATAATGAATCATAATATTAAGTATTTAAATGAGCGGTGAAAGATAGACAATTTGAAAATCGCAGCCAAAATATAAATCAAAAAATGACATATGGTCCTGCCATTTGCTTCGTATCCTCCTAATTTCTTATCTTCGTAACCTTATTTTATAGTCGGAACAGCTGTGAGGATTTTTTTTACGAATAATGCAGCATATGAGAGAAAAAACAATCATTATTCAGCAGACCGATCGTAAAGATTTAAACAAACATAAAATAATGAAAAGATTTTTCATCCTGACAATTGCATTCCTGGTTGCATCAGCAGGGCAGATTTCTGCCCAGAAGGAATGGTCGCTCGAGGATTGCATCCGGCATGCCATTGACCATAATATCCAGATAAAACAGCAAACCATCCAGACAAAAGTTCAGAAAAACACTTTCGAACAGTCCAAACTGAGCCTTCTTCCTTCAATTTCAGGTCAGGCATCCCACGATTACTCTTTCGGAAGAGCCCTCGACCAGACTACATATGAATTCTATAACCAGACTCTCCAGTCAGAATACTTTTATCTCGGAGGAAGAACAAATCTTTTCACAGGCCTTCAGAACCTGAATACGATTCAGAAAAACAAGTATGAACTGCTTGCAGGGGAGCAGGACCTTCAGAAGATCCGCGACAATGTATCGCTCAGCGTTGCCCTGGCTTACCTCCAGATACTCCTTAACAAGGAACTCGTAACGGCTACGGAGAACCAGCTCAGCACAACACGCGAACAAATTGCGAAGACCAGGAAAATGGTCGATGCCGGAAGCGTGGCAATAGGAAACCTTCTGCAGATTGAAGCACAGGCAGCCCAGGAAGAGGTCACCCTGGTAAATATGCAAAACCAGCTTGAAATATCTTACCTGAATCTTACCCAGCTGCTGGAACTTGAAACACCTTCAGGATTCGAGATAGTCGTCCCTGATATCAATGTCGAAGAAACAGCAGCCATCGAAGGCAATATCGACGAGATATTCGGTCTGGCTGTTCAGTCGAGACCCGAGATCAAAAGTTCAGAACTTAAACTCACTGCAAGCGAATATGCCCTCAGGGTGGCAAAGGGAGCCAGAAGCCCAAGCATCTCCATGAGTCATAATTTCGGGACCAGGTATTCGCATATCGCCAACCTTCAGGGTCAGCAATCGTTCGAAGACCAGCTTAAGAACAACAAAAACTACGGCCTCGGTTTTTCAATGAATATTCCGATACTGAACGGATGGCAGGTCAGCAAGAACATTGCAAACTCGAAACTGGCCGTTGAAAACAGCCAGTACACGCTCGACGGAGCCAGAAAGGAGCTCTACAAGGATATCCAGCAGGCTTATGCCGACGCGGTGGCTGCCCTCAAAAAATACAATGCCAGCTCCAAGGCTGTTAAGTCGTCTGAGGAATCATTCAGGTACACTGAACAGAAATTCAACGTCGGAATGATCACTCCCGTCGACTACAACGCCTCAAAATCACAGCTCCTGAACGCCCAGTCTGATATGTCGCAATCCAAGTATGAATATATCTTTAAAACCAAAGTTCTCGATTTTTACAAGGGATTGCCCCTAACTCTGAACCAATAATTACAAATCAAGGCATAAAATGAAAAACAACAAAATTCTGAAGATACTCGTCCCACTGACAATTGCCCTAATAGTATTTGCATTGATCGGGAAAAAAGCCGGATGGTTCGGAAAAGCTGTTACAGTTAAGGTGGCAGTCGAAAATGCAGAAAAACGCACAATTATTGAAACGATAACAGCCAACGGAAAGATCCAGCCCGAGATGGAGGTCCTTATCACCCCTGATGTCTCGGGTGAAATTGTGGAACTTACTGTCAGGGAAGGCGATGTTGTTGAAAAGGGTCAGCTGCTTCTGAGAATAAAACCCGATGTTTATATTTCCCAGCGCGACCGGTCGCTTGCCGCCATCAGCCAGGCCCGCGCACGGCTTGCCCAGGCTGAGGCTCAGTTCCTCCAGTCAGAACTTTCTTACAAAAGAACCAAACAGCTTTATGACGAACAGACTATTTCCAAGTCGGAATTCGAACAGGCCGAAGCTTCTTACGCCGTTGCTAAAGCAGAGGTCGATGCAGCAAGGTTCTCAGTAACAAGCTCAGAAGCTTCTCTAAAGGAAGCAAATGAAAACCTCATCAAAACTTCTATCTATGCCCCAATGCCTGGTACGGTTTCCATGTTGCTGGTAGAACTCGGAGAAAGAGTAGCAGGAACAGGGATGATGGCAGGTACGGAAATGCTCAGGATTGCAGATCTTTCAAGGATGGAAGCTCAGGTCGAAGTAAACGAGAACGACATTCCCAGGGTAAAACTGGGCGATACTGCAACAATAGAGATCGATGCTTATACCGACCATAAATTCAGGGGTGTCGTAACCGAAATAGCAAGTTCGGCAAAGACAACAGGCGTTTCAGCCGATCAGGTGACAAACTTTGACGTTAAAATCCTGGTACTTCCCGAATCGTATGAGGCTCTTACAAACACCCACAATCAGAATCCTTTGAGACCCGGAATGTCGGCAACAGTCGATATACAGACAGAGGTTAAGGAAGGGATCGTTACCGTACCCATCCAGTCTGTAACCACAAGGACCGACACCACCCTGGTTGTTCAGAACCTCTCGGATGAAGAAATACGAACACTGGTTTTCACTACTGACGGCGAAAGGGCCCTGGCAAAGGATGTGATTACAGGAATTCAGGACAACAGCTATATTGAAATCATATCAGGAATAGCAGAAGGCGACCGCGTCATCTCCGCTCCTTTCTCCGCCATAAGCAAGAAGCTGTCGGACAGCACTCTGGTCGAAATAGTAAAGAAGGACGACCTCTTTTCTCTCGAATAAACCTTTGTAGCTGGAAGCATTCCGGAATATGATACTATGCCTTGAGACTTCAACTTCAGTATGCTCGGTCGCTCTTTGCGACAGCACAGGTCCGGCGGATCTGAAAGAGAGCTCCGGCGAGAAATCCCATGCCTCACTGCTTACTGTCTTCATTGCTGAACTTCTCGAAAAAGCAGGATTGAAAGCCAACGAACTGGAAGCCGTGGCTGTCAGCAAAGGACCCGGTTCCTACACCGGGCTACGGATTGGCGTTTCAACAGCTAAAGGAATAGCATATGCAGCGTCAGTGCCCCTGATAGGAGTAGAAACCACTCTTTCGATGTTCCACGGCATTGACGATACTTTAAAGAAAAACCACGGTCCCGATAACAGTTCTCTTTTCGTTCCAATGCTCGATGCACGCCGGATGGAAGTTTATTACTCCATTCTCGATGCTGAAGGTAATACTGTAAAAGAAACAGCCGCTGAAATAATAGATGAAAATTCCTTCACGGAGATACCCCCTCAGATTAAATTGATCTTCTTCGGCGACGGTGCTGGTAAATGCCGCGATATTATCAGGCGAGAAAATGTAGTATTTGCCGATGAATTCAGAATTTCAGCTGCACATATGTACCAACCTGCATTTAAATCACTTAGACAACAAAATTTTGAAGATATTGCTTATTTTGAACCGTTTTATCTCAAAGATTTCATAACTTCGCGTCCTAAAAAAAATATCCTTGGCAGGTAATTTGATTGATAGAGTCAAAGTACATTAAAAAAGCAGTATGAGGCATATTAAAGCTCTTTTGCTGGCTATCCTGGTATCGGCGCTGTGCGCCGGACAGGAAAAGGCTTACCTGCCGGGTGAAAAGATAAATTTTGATATCCACTACGGGATCATCCAGGGAGGTGTTGTTTCTCTCGAACTCCGTACAGATACTTTCAGAGGCAGGGAGGTATGGCATTCAACCCTCCTGGGACGGACAACCGGTATGGCCGACGCCGTATTCAGGGTAAAGGATATTTATGAAAGCTTTATGGAACCCGCTACAGGTTTGCCGGTGTTCTCAATAAGAAACATAAGGGAAGGCCGTTATACCAGGTATAACGAAGTGATCTTTGATCATTACAGCAGGTCCGATTCGTCGGTGCTGACAAGCGATCTCACAGGGATCCATGTGACTGAAAAAGGAATACACGACATTCTCTCCTGCTTCTACGCCATGCGCGATTACCATCTTCCCAAACACCAGACAATGAAAAAGGGGGATGTTATCACGATAAACACCTGGTTCACCGACGAATACTTCCCTGTTATAATGAGATATATGGGAACCGAGGAGATCAGGACAAAGGTTGGCAGGATCAAATGTCTGAAATTCAACCCGGTGACAGAGGTAGGCAGGCTGTTTAAAACCCAGGATGACGTAACCTTCTGGTTCACGGCCGATAAAAACCACCTCCCCGTGAGAATCAGGTTCAACATCTTTGTGGGAGCTTTTATAGCTGAGATAGTAAATTACGAGGGATTGAAATATCCACTGGAAATAAGGGGAAAAGATACTAACCAATAACAGAAATATTGTTTTTATATGGCTACTACTGCAGATTTCAGAAACGGACTGGTAATTGAGTACAACGGGGAACTTCACACCATAGTGCAGTTCCAGCATGTCAAGCCCGGAAAAGGACCGGCGTTCGTAAGAACCAAACTAAGGAACATCAAGACAGGAAGAGTTCTTGACAATACATTCTCATCGGGCACAAAGGTAAATGTGGCAAGAGTGGAAAGACGTCCATACCAATATCTCTACCGTGATGAGATCGGTTACTATTTCATGCATCTCGAAACATTCGAGCAGATACACGTCCAGGAGGAACTGATCGACGCTCATGAATTCCTTAAGGAAGGTGAAAATGTGGAGGTAGTCTACCATGCCGATACCGATACCGTTCTGTCGGTAGAGGTCCCGCAGTTTGTGGTAGTGGAAGTGACCTACACTGAACCCGGGCTCAGAGGCGATACCGCAACCAACACCTTCAAGCAGGCAACTATCGAGACCGGAAGCACCATTATGGTACCGCTGTTTATCAATACAGGCGACAGGATCAGGATTGACACTTCAAGCAGGACTTACATAGAAAGGGCCAAATCATAAATCATGAGGGAAAAAAAGGCTTTGGTTGACAGGCTCCAGATCTCCAGATTCAAGCTGGATGCACTTCTCGATATAACCCTTTCTATAAACGAAAATCTGCCGACCGAAGACCTTTTATCAAAATATGACTCCATTCTCAGAAATAACCTGGGGATAGGAAAAATCATAATCTTCAAACATTCAGTTGGCTGGGAATGCATATTCAACGCCGGATTCCCAACGGAGTTCGAAATCGGAATCGATGTGGAAACGCAGCTCCTGAAATTCACCGAAACAGAGATCAGGAATGAGAACCTCGGCATCGAGGGCGTCGAAATCCTTATCCCGGTTTACAATAATAACTCACCGCTCGCCTTTATCCTCATAGGCGATATCGAGGAAGACCGTGAAGGGATGAGCCCTGTTATCAGCCATCTCAATTTCATTCAGACCATTTCGAGGATAATCATAGTCGCTATCGAAAACATAAGGCTCTTCAGGGAAAGCCTGCGACAGGAAGCGATCAGGAAAGAGCTCGAACTTGCCGCAAAAATGCAGCAAAAGCTGATCCCCGACAACAAATCAATGCCTTTAAACGACAATTTCAGGGTCACCGGTTTTTATTTCCCGCATTACGAAGTCGGAGGCGATTATTACGACTGCCTCAGACTCTCTCCTGACAGGACCGGTTTCTGCATTGCCGATGTGTCGGGAAAGGGAATTGCAGCCGCAATACTGATGTCGAATTTTCAGGCCGGCCTCAGAGCCCTTTTCACCCATGATATTGAACTTGTGACACTCATCCGCAAGCTGAATGACCTTATCTGGACCAATGCCGCAGGAGATAAGTTCATCACCTTTTTCGTGGCCCGTTACGACCACACCACCGGAAATCTGGAATACCTCAACGCAGGTCATAATCCTCCTGTTCTTTTCAATAACGAAACTCAACAGGTACTGCATCTCCATTCACAGTGCGTCGGTATTGGGATGATAGATGAGATACCTCCGGTCAGTCATGCTGTATTAAATATTGCAGAAAATTCTAAGATAGTTTGCTATACCGACGGACTTTCAGACCTGACAGGAGACGACGGGAAAGAAATTCTCACCTCCGAAATAGTGAAGCACATAACAAACAGTGAACCTGTCGAAGACAACATCAGGAATATGCTTCTGAAACTCGGTATACCGGATAACAACCCGGATTTGTTCGATGATGTTTCGATAATTGCCGCCGACTTTATCAGGTAGCCGCAGCCCCTTGGTCAGCTTACCCTCAGCAGGTAATAATTCTTCTTACCCTTCTGAACAAGCAGGTATTTATTGTTGAGAAGCATATCGGCACCGATGACCATATCGGGATTATCGATCCTTACTTTGTTGATGCTCATCCCTCCTCCCTGCACAAGCCTTCTCAGTTCACCCTTTGATGCAAACACCGCCGAGTGTTCGGCGCATAAATCTGCCGCACTCACTCCCCTGCCGATCACTTCCATGCTGATGTCAAACACCGGCACTCCCTCGAAGACCGACAGGAAGGTGCTTTCATTCATTCTTTTCAGCGA
>Ga0116155_10001125_pt1 | contig 19651 bp, 20 predicted proteins | sample AD_UKC032_MetaG_FD_89890 | JGI IMG/M metagenome (GOLD analysis project Ga0116155, IMG submission 89890) | Active sludge microbial communities of municipal wastewater-treating anaerobic digesters from USA - AD_UKC032_MetaG | ecosystem: Engineered > Bioreactor > Anaerobic > Digestate | place: USA...
ACTACTCAAGCAACCGAGGAAAACCGCCGATGGCAAATGAAGGTTATCACGAGCCGATTAACGAATTGTCGGATCAAACCCGCGACATGCACCGGGCGATCATCTCCCTGATGGAGGAACTGGAAGCGGTGGACTGGTACAACCAGCGCGTGGACGCCTGCAGGAATGCGGAATTAAAGGCCATCCTCGCCCACAACCGGGATGAGGAAAAGGAACACGCGGCCATGGTGCTGGAGTGGATTCGCCGGCAGGATCCTGCCTTCGATAAGGAGTTGAAGGATTATCTCTTTACCGGAAAGCCCATCGCCCACGGCCACGAATAACCTGAAAACTACCCTTTCCCGCCGGGCTGAGTTCATCGCCCCGCCTTGCGGGAACGGGCGTTCAGCGGGGAGAAAGCAGTTCCCGCAAACCGGGCAGCCACTCGCTGAGAACCTGCACGGCTTCGGGATCCTGGGCCATGCCGCTGATCACGTGCGCCCCGGCCGCACCGCCGCCTACCGCGTAATAGCCGACTGCGCCGCCGCCGACAGCAATGCCGCCGACTGCACCGCCGCCAATGGCGATGCCGCCCACCGCCAGGCCACCGATCGCCAGCAGACCGGTGCTCAGGCCGCCAAAACCCAGCACCAACCCCAGCGCCAGGCCGCCAAAGGCTACGACGCCACGGGCAATGCCACCTACGGCCAATCCCCCCGTTGCAATGTCGCCAATGGCGATAATTCCGCGTGCATGGCCGCGCAGTTCGCCTTTTTCCGGGTCGGGTCCCAGGGCAATGTGGTACAGCGGCAGCCCCCAGTAAGAACGGTCGGACCGCTTGCGAATGCCCCGATAGGGATAGCTACGCTTTTTCAGCATCGCGACTTCCTGTTCGAGGGCCGCGATGCGTTGCTTGAGTTGGTCGGAATCGTCACGCATGAGTCATCCACCCCTAATAGCTCGATGGTGAAATTTTAGATCAGTCCGTTCAGTTCCGCCGGCTCAAAGAATTATTCTTAATATAACAATAAATTAAGAAGTTCAGCGGATTGGATGGCTCCCACGCTGAATGTCGGAGCGAGAGTCAATTCTGCGCAATGCCCTTGAGGATTTCGGCGTATTGGTTGGCGTCGGTAGTCCGCAGCAGGCGCTGAATGATCCCGTTTAACACGCCGACATCGCTGTCCTGAATCGCGCGCTTGACTTCCAGCAGGTTGTTGGGGTGCATACTGAATTCGGTCAGGCCCAGACCCAGCAACAGCCGGGTATAGCGTGGGTCGCCGGCCATCTCCCCACACAGGCTGACCGGAATCCCCGCCCGCCGGCCCGCGCGGATGGTGTGGCGGATCAGGGTCAACACCGCCGGGTTTAGTGGGTCGAACAGATAGTTAACCTCGTCATCCACCCGGTCAATCGCCAAGGTGTACTGAATCAGATCGTTGGTGCCGATGGACAGGAAATCCAGATAGCGGGCGAACTGGTCCGCGCACACCGCCGCCGCCGGAATCTCGATCATCCCGCCCACCGGCAGATTTTCATCGAACGGCAGACCACGGTCACACAACTCTTGCTTGGTCTCCGCCACCAGCCGCAGGACCTGGAACACCTCGTGGATCGAGCAGAGCATCGGGATCATCATCCGCACCGGGCCGTAGGCCGAGGCGCGCAGAATGGCCCGTAACTGCGGACGAAACATGGCCAGGTCTTTCAGGCACATCCGAATCGCCCGCAAGCCCAGCGCCGGATTGGTGCACACCGGCCCGCCGCGCCCCCCGTCCACCTGTTTGTCCGCTCCCAGGTCAGAGGTGCGAATAGTGATCGGCTTGCCTTCCAGGGTCTTGATCACGTGCAGGTAGGACGCCAGATGCTCCTCCTCATCGGGGAAGTCGCTCCGGTTCATGAACAGGAACTCGGTCCGGTACAAACCGATGCCATCCGCCGCCACATCCCGCACCGCGATGGCGTCCTCCGGTAATTCGATGTTGGCGTGCAGGCCGATCAACACCTCGTCACGGGTCACTGCCGGCTGGCCCTTCAGCTTGTTCAGTTCGCGCTGCTCGCGGCGCTCCTCCTGTTGCTTGTGGCGGTAATAACGCAGGATGCGCTCGTCCAGCCCGACCAGGATCACCCCCTGGCGGCCATCCACGATCACCGGCTCGTCGTTGCCCAGATAGGCGCGGGCGTTGCGCGCGCCCACCACTGCGGGAATCCCCAGGCTGCGCGCCAGAATGGCGGTGTGCGACAGCGGGCCGCCATACTCGGTGACAAAGGCCAGCACACCCTGATGCTGGATCAGAATGGTGTCCGCTGGGGTCAGATCATCGGCGACCACGATGCGACCTTCCAGCCGCGTCGCCATCAGCTCGGCATAGGCGGGATCGCTGAGATAGGCCGGGTCTTCGGCCAGCAGAATGCGCCAGATCCGCCGCACCACATGATCCACGTCCTCCTTGCGGGTGCGCAGATAGGGATCATCCATGTCGTCGAACACTTGCACCAGAGAATCGCGCTGGATTTTCAGCGCCCATTCGGCATTACAGCGGTGGGCGCGGATCAGTCGAACCGGCGCCTCGGTGAACGTGACGTCCTCCAGCATCAGCAGGTGGGCGTCAATGAAAGCGGTGACATCGCCGGGCGCCGTGGCTGGAATCCGCAGCCGGATATCCTGCAACTGCTGGCGGGCCACCGCCAAGCTATTCAGGAATCGCTGGACTTCGTCCTCGACGATGGCGTCCGGGATGGTGTATTCCGTGATTTCCGGCTGGTTGCGCTCCAGCAGATAGGTTCTGCCGATGGCGTATCCTCGGGAAACCCCAATGCCATGCAGCGAAAACGGCATGGAGCAGACCTCTCATTCGTCCTCGTCGAAACGGCGACGGACCAGATCATCGAGTTCTTCCAGCGCCTGGGCCGCTTCCGGGCCACTGGCGCACAGTTCCAGCCGGGTTCCCCGCGCGGCGGCCAGCATCATCACCCCCATGATGCTCTTGCCGTTGACTTCGCGCCCGCTGCGCAATATGCGGATGTCGGCATTAAAGCCAGCGGCCAGCGTCACGAATTTGGCAGCGGCGCGTGCGTGTAACCCCAGCTTGTTGATGATGACGATTTCCCGTTTCAACACTCTGGCGTCCCCAGGGTCGGCAGTCGGCATGGTGGCATGGTTTTAGGGTTTATTTTAGTTCTCGATGACGGACCATGACATAGTCGCGCATTCCGCGGAAATGCCGGGCCAGGGCGTCGGCGATGAACACCGAGCGATGCTGGCCGCCGGTGCAGCCGATAGCGACCGTCAGATAGCTGCGATTGCTGGCCTCGAAGCAGGGCAGCCAGGTTTCCACGAAGCGGCGCAGGTCGGCGATCATCGCCATCACCTCCGGCTGGCGCTCCAAAAAGTCCATGACCGGACGATCCAGGCCGGTCAGCGGCCGCAGTGGCGGCTTCCAATGGGGATTAGGCAGGCACCGCACGTCGAACACAAAATCGGCATCCGCCGGCACGCCGTTTTTGAAGCCGAAGGATTCGAACAATAGCGACATCGCCTCCGGCGGGGTGCCATGGACCCGGGCGCGCACCAGATCGCGCAACTGGTAGAGGTTGGTTTCGCTGGTGTCAATGATCAGATCGGCGCAGGCGACAATCGGTTCCAGCAGACGCCGTTCCTGGCGAATCGCCTCGCGCAGGGGCACGCTGCCCGCGTCCAGCGGATGCCGGCGGCGGGTCTCGCTGTAGCGCTTGAGCAGAATTTCCTCGGCGGCTTGCAGGAACAGCACGTCCACGGTGAGGTCGCTGGCGCGCAGTTCAGCAAGCGTGGCGGGAAACTGGTTCAATTCATCAATGAAATTGCGCGCATCCACGCCTACCGCCACCGTCGGCGGCAACAGATCGCTGGCGGCGCGAATTTCCCCCGCCAGCGGCAGAATCAGCTTGAATGGCAGATTGTCAACACAGTAGTAATCCAGGTCTTCCAGAGTCTGCAAGGCAATGGTCTTGCCGGATCCGGACAAGCCGCTGACGATGATTATGTGCATGGTGCAGCCCTTGCCATGGCTTTTTCCACTCGCGCCGTCAAATCCTGCTCGGCGCAATAACCGCCCAGCCGCAGGATGTGATCGCGCACCGCGCATTCCACCAGCACCGCCAGATTGCGGCCCGGCGCAATCGGCAGGGTGATCGCTGGCACGCTTACGCCCAGAATGACCCGGGTATCCCGCATCCCCTGCAACCGGGATTCGGCCGGCGGCGCAATCTCTTCGATCTTCACCAGATGGATGATCAGCCGCACCCGCTTGTTGCGCTTGATGGCGCTGTCGCCGAACATGCGGCGGATATTGAGAATCCCCAGCCCGCGCACCTCGAGCAAATCGCTCAAGGTCGGTGGACAGGCGCCTTCCAGAATATCGGGGGCCACCCGGGTCAGCGTGGGGGTGTCATCGGCGATCAGCCGGTGGCCACGGCTGATGAGTTCCAAAGCCAGTTCGCTCTTGCCCACGCCGCTGCCGCCGGTAATCAGCAGGCCCATGCCAAAGACCTCCAGCAGCTCGCCATGCACTACGGTGGAGGCTTCCAGGCCATGTCGGTAGCTTTCGAGCCGGTCCAGAACCACCGCCAGCGGGGTCGGGCTGTACCAGAGCGGAACGCCCGCCGCGTCGGCGCCGACCCGCAGCGCCTCGGCCAGACCGGGTTCGCTGCACGTCAGAATCGCGCCGGTCGGAAATCCCAACAGACTGCCAAGCAGTTCTGTGCGGGCCGCCGGCGTCAGCCGGTTCAGAAAGCGGCTTTCGTCGGGGCCTAGAATTTGCACCCGCGCCGGCTGAATCCAGTTCATCCGGCCATACAGCGGGGCGCTGGCTTCGAGGGGCGACCACAGGATGTGATCCGCCCCGGCCAGCCCTCCGAGCCAGCGCAGGTCCAGGACAGCCTCCAGGTCCTGAAAGAGGGCTTGGGCGCGCAGGGGCGGCGTCATGGCGCGGGCATCGCGGCGGGCCGCCAATCCCGGAGCCGCTCGAAGAGCGCCTGGTCGGAATCAGTTTCCCGCAATTGCTGACAAAAGGCCCGGTCGCTGAACATCTCCGCCAGATAGGCGAGGATCTTGAGATGCTCGTCCGTATAGTGATCCGGCACCAGCAGGCCGAACACCAAGTCCACCGGTTGCCGGTCGATGGCGTCGAAATCCACGCCCTTTTTGAGCTTGATGAACGCGCCAAGCGCCTGCTGGCTCTGGCTGAACCGGCCATGGGGCAAGGCGACCCCATGGCCCAGACCCGTGCTCCCCAGGCGCTCCCGACCGATCAGGCTGTCGAAGATCGGCCGGGCCGTCAAATCGGCTTGCCCCGTGGCCAGCAGCTCGCTCAACGTTTCGATGACCCGCTTTTTGCTGGCCACCTCGCGGTCGCAGACGATCCGCTCGCGGGTAATCAGGTCCGTGATGTCCATCACCGTGTCCGCGCGCTAGGGTTGAGGATAATCGCGCGCCTTGTCGCCGCGATGCTTTTCCGTCATTTTCTCCTTGTGCTTCTTGATTTGCCGGTCGAGTTTGTCGCTCAGAGCGTCAATGGCGGCGTACAGGTCCTCATCTACGGCATCGGCGTAAATCTCGTTACCGGCCACATGGATCGTCGCCTCGGCCTTCTGCCGCAGTTTTTCGACGCTGAGGATTACCTGGGCGCTGGTGACGTTATCGAAGTGCCGCTCGATGCGCTCCAGCTTGTCATGCACATAGCTGTGCAGCGCTTCGGTGATTTCCACATGGTGTCCGCTCAGTTTGATTTGCATATGGACTCCTGACTGGCAGGTTTCGCTCAGTGATGAGAATCGGAACCGATCCGGCTGGCGCGGTTCCAGCGGCGGCGGGTTTGGCGTTATCGTTTCTCAACCCCCGCCAGACGCGCCTCCGATTCCCGTGGTTGCCCCTCGCGGGGCGGAAATCCCCGTCCAGCTTCAGACGAGGCGCTTACGATCCGAGGACGACGCAATAGCCATCGCTTCCCGATATTTTGCCACTGTCCGCCGCGCTACCTGAATCCCTTCCGCTTCGAGCTGTTTGGCGATTTTGTCGTCGCTAAGCGGCTTGGCGGGGTTTTCAGCCTGGATCAGCTTGCGGATCATGGCGCGGATGGCGGTGGAGGAACACTCGCCGCCATCGCGGGTGCCGACATGGCTGGAAAAGAAATATTTCAGCTCGTAGAGGCCGCGCGGGGTGTGCATGTACTTTTGCGTGGTCACCCGCGAGATGGTGGATTCGTGCAGACCCAGTACCTCGGCGATGTCGCGCAGGATCAGCGGCTTCATGTATTCATCGCCCTGCTCCAGAAACTCGCGCTGGCGCTCGACGATGCAGGTTGCGACCTTGAGCAGCGTTTCGTTACGGTTTTGCAGGCTCTTCAGGAACCAGCGCGCTTCCTGCAAGTGGTTTCTGAGGCAGGCGACGTCGCCGTTCTGGCCCACGCGGCGCGTTAACGCGGCGTAGCGCGTGTTGATCCGCAGCTTGGGTATGCTTTCGGGATTCAGCTCGACCCGCCAGCCCTGGCGCTGGCGGTAAATCAGCACGTCCGGGATGACATATTGCGGCAGGGCGGTGGACCAGCGAGCGCCAGGATGCGGATCCAGCGACTGGATCAGAGTGACGATGCCTTGCAGCGCCTCACGCGATACTTTCAGCCGCCGCATCAGGGCGGTGAAGTCGTGATTCGCCAGCAGTTCCAGATGCTGCTCGACCAGGGAGCGGGCCTCGGCCAGCCACGGCGTATCCGCCGGCAGCGCTTCCAGTTGCAGCAGCAGGCATTCCGCCGGGGTGCGTGCGCCGACCCCCTGTGGATCAAACCGCTGCACCCGCCGGAGCACCGTCTCGGCTTCGGCGGGCGTTAGAGTGAATTCATCGCGCAGGCCTTGGCAAAGGTCCATCAGCGGCAGCGTCAGATAGCCGGAGTCGTCAATGGCGTCAATGATGGCGGTGGCGACCGCCAGCTCGCGGTCGTCGAACGGGGTCAACCGCATTTGCCAGTACAGATGCTCATGCAGGGACTCGCCGGCGCCCGCGTAGCGTTCATAGGGATCCCAGTCTTCGTCCTCGCCGCGCGAATAGCGGGTTTCACCATCATACGACTCGTAGATATCTTCCCAGACGCTATCCACCGGCAGTTCATCGGGCATCGTCTCCGTCGTGGCGCTGATTTCGGTTTCGGGGCGGGCGTCCGCTATCGCCTGGGCGGCCAGGGTCTCTGGCGGCACGGGCACCTCCTGCGGCTCGTCGCTGCGCTCCAGCATTAAATTAGAGTCGAGGATCGCTTGCACCTCCGCCTGCAAATCCAGGCTGGATAGCTGCAACAGCCGAATCGCCTGTTGCAGTTGGGGGGTCATGGTGAGTTGCTGACCCAGGCGTAGTTGCAATGACTGTCTCATAACACTTCAATCCGGCCCCGGCGGCGGTGAACCTTAATCCACCCTCATTCTAGTCGGTTTTCAGCGCTATAACAGCGTCGTTGGCGCGCGCCGGCCGGTCACAACTGAAACGATTCGCCCAGATAAACCCGGCGCACCTGCTGGTTAGCGAGAATCGCGGTGGGATCGCCTTCGGCGATGACCCGGCCTTCGTTGAGAATATAGGCGCGATCACAGATGCCCAGAGTTTCCCGCACGTTGTGATCGGTGATCAGCACCCCGATCCGTCGTTCGCGGAGATGTTCGATGATGCGCTGGATATCCAGAACCGACAAGGGGTCTACCCCGGCGAACGGTTCGTCCAGCAGGATGAAGGCTGGATTGGCCGCCAGCGCCCGGGCGATTTCCACCCGCCGGCGTTCGCCGCCGGACAGGCTGATGCCCATGCTGTCGCCCAGGTGGCCGACGTGCAGTTCGTGCAGCAGTTCCTCAGCCCGCGCCCGACGTTCGGCGGGGGATAGATCGCGGCGGGTTTCCAGAATCGCCAGTACGTTATCGCGCACCGACAACCGGCGAAATACTGACGGCTCCTGCGGCAGATAACCCACGCCCAGCCGCGCCCGCGCGTGCATCGGCAGATGGGTGAGATCGCGGTCGTCCAGCAACACCCGGCCTTCGTCGCAGTGAATCAGTCCCACCATCATGTAGAAACTGGTGGTTTTCCCCGCGCCGTTCGGCCCCAGCAGCCCGACCACTTCGCCGCTGGCGACCGTCAGCGACACCGCATCTACCACCACCCGCTTGCGGTAGTGCTTGACGATCTCCTTGGCGATCAAGAGAGCCATTTCAGGGTTTCCGGGCCGCAGGCGATTCCTGGGTTCGCGGCTGGATGGTGAACTGAATCCGGCCATTGTCGCCGGCGCCGCGCGCCCGCACCACGTCGCCCTTGAGGTCGTATTCCACCCGCTCGCCGGTGAACGTGTCCTGCCCCTGGGTCAGCTTGGCGCCGCCGCTCATGATCACCTTGGCGCCAACCACATCGTATTCCACCCGCTGGCTGACGCCCTGGATTTCCGGCTTGTCCACCGTCGGCTTGTAGCGCAGGTTGACCGGAGCGCCGGTCGCTTCCATCCGCTGGAAGTTGTTGTCTTTGACGTGGATGGTGACGGTGTCGGCGGTCAGCCGCATCGAACCCTGGGTGATGACCACGTTGCCCTCGTAGACGCTGATGCCGGTCTTCTGGTCCAACTGGCCGCGACTGGCTTCCAGGTGGATGGGCTGGGTGCGGTCTTCCGGCAGGGCGGCGGCCAGCGGCGCCACCAGGGTCAGCGCGACCGCCAGTCCGCATTTAGGGGTTGGGAGGTACATAGAAGCCTCGGACTTCGGAAAGCAGTTCCAATCGTTCCTGGTCGAGCCAGGCGCGGGCGCCGATGGCGCGGAATTCGCCGTCGGGTGTGACCGCCCGGACCGGCGCGGCCGTTTCCGCATAACGGTCGGTTCGATGCACCGATACATCGCGGGTGGTGATCGTGACCGGCGGTTTGCCGCTGGTGGCGGCGCGGTCCATAACGACCGTTCCCTCCAGACGCAGAATCTGGTAATCGGCGGCGATCCAGCCCTGGTCGGCCTGTAACCGCCATGCGCGGGTCTGGCCATCCGGCTGATACCAGTCCAGCACCGGTTGCTCGATCCGAATGCCGCTCTGACCGGGCAACTGCGACAGCCGGGGTGCTTCCAGCACGTATTCCCGCACCCCGGCCAGGTTCAGGCGCACCGCCCGGAACTGTTCCACCGTCAACACCGGGGCTTGACTGTCGGCGGGCGCCGGTGCGCGGAGCGAGGATTCCACCCACCGCAGCAGGCCGTAGCTGAGGCCGGCCAGCGCCGCCAGCCCGGCCAGAGACAGAAGGCCGCGTGTGGTCACCGCCGCTGCTCACACTTTTACAGATACCGGTCGCGCAGCGCCGCCAGTTGGCCGCGCGCTTCCAGCAGCAATTCGCAGACTTCGCGCGCCGCTCCACGTCCGCCCCGGCTGGAGGTTTGCCAGTGGGCGTGCTGTTTGACAAACGGATCGGCGTTGCGCACGGCGATGGCCAGACCCACCCGGGTCATCACCGGCAGATCAATCAGTTCATCGCCAACATAAGCGACCTGGTCGGCGGTCAACCCCAGGCGGATCAGCAGACTATTGAACGCCGCCAGCTTGTCCTGGACGCCCAGATAGGTGTGGTGGACGCCCAGATCGGCCATGCGCCGTTCGACCGAGGCGGCTTGGCGACCGGAAATGATGGCGACTTCCACCCCGGTTTCGAGCAACATCTTGATGCCGTGGCCATCGCGGATGTGGAAGGCCTTGTATTCGTTGCCATCGTTGCCCAGATACAGGCGGCCATCGGTCAATACGCCGTCCACATCGAAGATGACCAGTTGAATCTGGGCCGCCTTGCTGAATACATCGCGCATCATGGACCTCGCACGGGTGAGGGAATCACAGCACGCCGGCGCGCAGCAGATCGTGCATGTTCAGCACACCGGCCAGTTTCCCATCGGAGTTTACCACCGGCAGGGCGTTAATCTTGTATTGCTGCATCTTTTGCAGCGCCTCGGCGGCCAGGGTGCCGGGAGCGATGGTTTTGCACGGGCCGGTCATGACCTCGGCGACGCGGGCGGCGTGCACGTCCACCTGCCGATCCAGCGCTCGACGCAAGTCGCCATCGGTGAAGACGCCCAACACTCGCTGTTCCTGGTCCACCACCACGGTGGTTCCCAGACCCTTGCGGCTCATTTCCAGCAGAGCATCCTTGAGCAAATCGTCGGGCGCGCTGCACGGCATCTGCGCGCCGGTGTGCATGACGTCGTCGGTGAGCAACAACAGGCGGCGGCCCAGCCGGCCCCCCGGATGGGAGCGGGCGAAATCCTCGGCGGTGAAGCCGCGCGCCTCCAGCAACGCGACCGCCAGCGCATCGCCCATGGCCAGGGTGGCGGTGGTGCTGGCGGTTGGCGCCAGGCCGAGCGGGCAGGCTTCCTGGGCCACACTCACATCGAGGTGAACATCCGCGGTTGTGGCCAGGGTCGAAGCCGGATTGCCGGTCAGGGCGATCAGCGGTACACCCTGCCGTTTGATCAACGGCAGCAGGGTGAGAAGTTCGTCGGTTTCGCCAGAGTTGGACAATGCCATCACCACATCCTGCGCGGTGATCATACCCATGTCGCCGTGGCTGGCCTCGGCGGGATGCACGAAGAAGGCCGGGGTGCCGGTGCTGGCGAGGGTCGCGGCGATCTTGCCGCCGATGTGGCCGGACTTGCCGATGCCAAGTACGACAATGCGGCCCTGGCAGTGGAGCATGAGCGCGCAGGCGCGGACAAAACCGTCGTCAATGCGGTTTTTGAGTTGGTGTACGGCCTCGGCTTCAATGGTTAAAACCTGGCGGGCCAGTCGTTTCAGCGGGTCGGGGTGCATGGCGGGTGAGGGAACCAAAAGGTGAATCGGTATGATGCCGCGGGTATCGCCCGGATAAAACACAGCCCGGGCCTGCGGCTCGGGCTGGTTGGACAGGGTAGCCAGTAAACCGGCCAAAGCGCCGGTTTACTGTTCAACCGGACTGCTTACTCGAACTCAATAATCGCCTGATCCACCGCCAGGCTGTCGCCCGGCGCCGCCATAATCTTGGCGACCACCGCATCCTGCTCGGCGCGCAGCACGTTCTCCATCTTCATCGCCTCGATCACCGCCAGTTCCTCGCCGGCCTTGACTTCCTGGCCAACCACCACCGCCACCTTGGTCAGCAGGCCTGGCATCGGCGACAGCAGGAACTTGGACAGATCCGGCGGGGCCTTCACCGGCATCAGCGCCTGCAAGTCGGCCACCTTCGGCGACAACACCATCACGTCCGCCTGCGAACCCCAGTGGAACAGCCGGTAGATCATGTCACGGCGTTCGACCTGGATGCAGATATCCGTGCCATTCAGGGTGCCCTTGAACAACGGATAGCCAAACTGCCAGGCGCTGCGCACCTGGTAGGTTTCGCCCATGTACGCCACGTCGTAGCCGCCCTCGGCGGGGTCCACATGCACCGGATGCGACTGACCGCCCATCAGCACCACCCAGTCGTTGCCGACCTTGCGCTCGTGGCCGAGCAACTGGCCGCTGGTTTGGGCGGCGCGGTCCATGTAGCGCCGGTGGATGAACGCCGCCACCGAGATCAGCAGCGCCGGGTCATCATGCGGCACGTCGGAAGCATGGAAGCCGTGCGGATATTCCTCGGCGATCATGTTGGTGCTGATCCGCCCGGTCATGAACCGGGTATGGACCATCAGCGCCGCCAGGAAGCTGATGTTGTGCTGGACGCCGCGAATGAAGAACTCGTTGAGCGCGTCCCGCATGTGGGCGATGGCGCGGTCGCGGGTTGACCCATAGGTGATCAGCTTGGCGATCATCGGGTCGTAGTACATCGACACTTCGCTGCCTTCGTAGATGCCGGTGTCGACCCGCACCACCTCGTTTTCCTGGGGCGGCATGTACTTGACCAGCCGGCCGATGGAGGGCAGGAAGTTGCGGAACGGATCTTCGGCGTAGACGCGCGCCTCGATGGCCCAGCCCTTCAGCTTGACGTCCTCCTGGGTGAATCTGAGCTTCTCGCCGGCGGCCACCCGGATCATCTGCTCCACCAGGTCCAGCCCGGTGATGTATTCAGTGACCGGATGCTCCACCTGCAAGCGGGTGTTCATCTCCAGGAAATAGAAGTTGCGCTTGGAATCGACGATGAACTCGACCGTGCCGGCGGACTGGTAGTCCACCGCCCGGGCCAGCGCCACTGCCTGTTCACCCATCGCCTTGCGGGTGATTTCGTCCAGGAAGGGAGAAGGCGCTTCCTCGATCACCTTCTGATGGCGGCGTTGCAGCGAGCACTCGCGCTCGCCCAGATAGACGATGTTACCGTGGCTGTCGCCCAGCACCTGAATTTCGATGTGGCGCGGCTCCTCGATGTACTTCTCGATGAACACGCGCTCGTCGCCGAACGAGGAGCGGGCTTCGTTGGTGGAGCGTTCGAAGCCGTCGCGGCATTCGTTATCGTTCCAGGCCACCCGCATCCCCTTGCCGCCGCCGCCGGCGCTGGCCTTGATCATCACCGGATAACCGATGCTCAACGCGATTTCGACCGCTTCCTTGGCGTCCTTGATAACCTCGGTGTAGCCGGGCACGGTGCTGACCCCGGCTTCCTTGGCCAGTTTCTTGGAGGTGATCTTGTCGCCCATGGCATCAATGGCTTTCACCTTCGGGCCGATGAACACGATCCCTTCCTTGTCCAGCATCTCGCAGAACGCCGCGCGTTCGGACAGGAAACCGTAGCCGGGATGCACCGCCTCGGCCCCGGTGTCCTTGCAGGCCTGGATGATGCGCTCCATCACCAGATAGCTCTGGGCGGTGGGCGGCGGGCCGATCAGTACGGCTTCGTCGGCCAGTTCGACGTGCAGCGCGTCCCGGTCCGCCTCGGAGTAGACGGCGACGGTCTTGATGCCCATTTTGCGGGCGGTCTTGATCACGCGGCAGGCGATTTCGCCGCGATTGGCAATGAGAATTTTCTTGAACATGCGTGCCACCCCTTACAGCGGAATGTTGCCGTGCTTGCGCCACGGATTTTCGAGTTCCTTGTCCCGCAGCATCGCCAGGGAGCGGCAGATGCGCTTGCGGGTGCCGTGGGGCATGATCACGTCATCAATGAATCCACGGTGGCCAGCGATGAACGGGTTGGCGAATTTCTTGCGGTACTCCTCGGTGCGCTCGGCAATCTTGGCGGCGTCGCCGATGTCCTGGCGGAAGATGATTTCCACCGCGCCCTTCGGACCCATCACCGCGATCTCAGCGGTCGGCCAGGCGAAGTTGACGTCGCCGCGCAGGTGTTTGGAACTCATCACGTCATAGGCGCCGCCGTAGGCCTTGCGGGTGATGACGGTGACCTTGGGCACGGTGCATTCGGCGTAGGCGTACAGCAGCTTGGCGCCGTGTTTGATGATGCCGCCGTATTCCTGCGCGGTGCCGGGCATGAAGCCGGGCACGTCCACGAAAGTGATGATCGGAATGTTGAAGGCGTCGCAGAACCGCACGAAGCGGGCCGCCTTGATCGAGGACTTGATGTCCAGACAGCCCGCCAGCACCATCGGTTGGTTGGCGATGATGCCGACCGGCCAGCCATCCATCCGGGCGAAGCCAGTGATGATGTTCTTGGCGTTTTCGGGCTGCACCTCGAAGAAATCCACGTCGTCCACGACCTTCAGGATCAGTTCCTTCATGTCGTAGGGCTTGTTGGGATTGTCGGGGATCAGGGTGTCCAGCGAGAAATCTTCCCGGTCGGCGGGATCGGGCGTGGGCCGGAACGGCGGCTTCTCCCGGTTGTTGGCGGGCAGGAAGTTAATGAACCGCCGCAGCATCAGCAGAGCTTCGATGTCGTTTTCAAACGCTCGGTCGCACACGCCCGACTTGGTCGAATGGGTGATGGCCCCGCCCAGTTCTTCGGCGGTGACTTCCTCGTGGGTGACGGTCTTCACGACATCGGGACCGGTCACGAACATGTAGGAAGTGTCCTTGACCATGAAGATGAAGTCGGTCATCGCCGGCGAGTACACCGCGCCGCCGGCGCACGGCCCCATGATCACGGAAATCTGCGGGATGACGCCGGACGCCATCACGTTGCGCTGGAACACGTTGGCGTAGCCGGCCAGCGAGGCGACGCCTTCCTGGATGCGGGCGCCGCCGGAGTCGTTCAGGCCGATGACCGGCGCGCCGACCTTGATGGCGTGATCCATGATCTTGCACATCTTCTCGGCGTGGGCTTCGGACAGGGAGCCGCCGAACACGGTGAAATCCTGGCTGAACACGAACACCAGTCGGCCGTTGACGGTGCCGTAGCCAGTGACTACGCCGTCGCCCGGCGTGCTGGTGTCGGCCATGCCGAAGTCGGTGCAGCGATGTTCGACGAACATGTCCCATTCCTCGAAGCTGCCCGGATCGAGCAGGACTTCGATGCGCTCGCGGGCGCTGAGCTTGCCGCGTTTGTGTTGTGCGTCAATGCGGCGTTGCCCACCGCCCAGGCGGGCGGCGGCGCGCTTTTGTTCTAATTGATTGATAATGTCATGCATAAACGCTCTCTCCTCACTGAGGTGGACGCCGACAGAGAGCCTGTGGCGCCGGAAGCTGGGGGACAGGCCCTCGCAAGCTGGTAGACCAGATCGAGGGGGTGTAGCCAGGCACGGCGGGCGGCAAGCCGCTCCGTGCGACGGGAAAGCAGAAGTCCGAATGACAAAAGACGCGAGCCGCAAAGCGGACGGGCGGCAATCGGGAGGGCGGTTCGAAATTCCTTTGGTTTTTCAATTTCTTGGATTGAATGAGTGATTATAGTGATGGGGTGCGAACCGCTGGTGTCAGGTTCGCCAATTATAATAAGGTTTTTAGCTGATTCGTGCTATGCGCCCCGATATTTTCCGGCAATTCTCATCCATTCGCCTGAACGCTACGGCCCATTAGAGATACACACCCCAAAAAGCTAAATATGACAATCCCTTCCACGAGAAGTCTGATAATCAGTCGCTTAATAATCCCATAATTGGAACCGACTGGACGCTGCCTGGAGATCTCCCGTGGAAAAAGTATGGCTGAAGTGTTACCCCCCCAACGTGCCGGCGGAAATCAACCCCGACGAATACGCCTCACTGGTCGAAGTATTCGAAAAAAGTTGTAGCCGGTTCGGCCCGCGTCTGGCGTTCGCCAACATGGGCTACGGCATGACCTACGCCGAGCTGGACCAGAAGAGCCGGGCGTTCGCCGCCTACCTGCAACAGGATCTGGGGTTGGCCAAGGGCGAGCGCGTGGCGATCATGCTGCCCAACCTGCTGCAATATCCGGTCGCGCTGTTCGGCGTGCTGCGCGCAGGTCTGATCGTGGTCAACGTCAATCCGCTCTACACCCCGCGCGAACTGGAGCATCAACTGAAGGATTCCGGGGCCAAGGCGATCCTGATTCTCGCCAACTTCGCCCACGTGCTGGCCGAGGTGATCGGGAAAACCGCGGTCAAACAGGCCATCGTCACCGAGATCGGCGATCTGCTGCCATTCTGGAAGGCCAAGGTGGTCAACCTGGTGGTCAAGCACATCAAGAAGATGGTGCCGAATTACAGCTTGCCTGGCGCCATCAGCTTCAATGACGCGCTGGCGGCGGGCGGACGCCGCCAGCTGGGGCCGGTTGCGCTGACCGGCGAAGACCTGGCTTTCCTGCAATACACCGGTGGCACCACTGGCCTGTCCAAGGGCGCGATGCTGACCCACCGCAACATGCTGGCCAACATGCAGCAGATTTCCGCCTGGGTGGGTTCGGCGATCCGCGACGGCGAGGAAATCGTGATCACGGCCCTGCCGCTGTATCACATCTTCTGCCTGACCGTGAACTGCATGTGCTTCATCCGCCATGGCGGCTTGAACGTGCTGATCACCAATCCCCGCGACATTCCGCTGTTCGTGGAGGAAATCCGTCAGTGGAAATTCACCGTGATCACCGGCGTCAACACCCTGTTCAACGCGCTGGTGAACAATGACAAGTTCGCCAAGCTGGACTTTTCGGCGCTGCGGCTGGCGGTTGGCGGCGGCGCGGCGGTGCAAAAGGCGGTGGCCGAACGCTGGCAGACCATGACCGGCGTGCCGATCCTGGAAGGCTACGGCCTGACCGAAGCCGCGCCGGTGGTCTGCACCAACCCGGTGAACATCACCGGTTTCACCGGCAGCATCGGCCTGCCCTTGCCGTCCACCGACGTGCAACTGCGCGACGAAGAAGGCAACGAGGTCCCGCCGGGCGAGCGCGGCGAGTTGTGCGTGCAAGGCCCGCAGGTCATGCGCGGCTATTGGGAACGGCCTCACGATACCGAACGCACGATCCGTGATGGCTGGCTGCTGACCGGTGACGTGGCTACCGTGGACGAGCAGGGCTTTTTCCGCATCGTGGACCGCAAGAAGGACATGATTCTGGTGTCCGGCTTCAACGTCTTCCCCAACGAGATCGAAGACGTGGTGATCGGCTGCGAGGGCGTGCTGGAAGTCGCCTGTATCGGCGTGCCGGATGACAAGAGCGGCGAGGCGGTCAAGGTGTTCGTGGTGCTCAAACCGGGGGTGGAACTGACCGCCGAGGCGATTCTGGCCCATTGCCGCACCCAACTGACCGGCTACAAGATGCCCCGGCACGTCGAATTCCGCGATAGCCTGCCCAAATCGAACGTTGGCAAGATCCTGCGCCGCGAACTGCGCTGAACTGACGGTGGAATACTAAGGCGCTTTCCATAAAAGACCTTACCAGGCCGACCTCTGTAGGGACACGGCGGCACCGTGTTCCTACTGGCCCCACCGGTCTCATCTTGCCAGGAAACTACCTGAAGTCTTGGGGAAATAGCCTGAAAAGGGAGGCGAAAACCTCCCTTTTTTGCTTGATGACGGAGTTTTGTCATGACCGAACACCTGAAAGCCCAAAGCGCAGCGCGGCTGATGGAACAGTTGCAGCGCAGCCAGGCGTTTCACACCGATGGCGCTGCCGGGATCGAGCGGGAGTTGAGCCTGTTGCGGTGCTGGCAATCGGCGCGGCTGGCCCGGACCCACGCCGACCTGCTGCGCAGTCCACTTTATCGGCCAGCGGCGGAGTTCTTTCTGGACGAGTTGTATGGCGACCGGGACCTCGGTCAACTGGAGCACGATCTGGCTCGGATCGTGCCGATGATGACCCGCATTCTGCCGGCGGCTGTGCTACACACCGCCGGGCTGGCACTGGAACTTAACGCCCTGTCGCGCGAGTTCGACGCCCGGATGACCCGCATCCTGATCGCCGAGTTTGACCCGCACACCCTGGATGAGACGACCTATGTCGCCGCCTACCGGCGCTGCGCCAGTTACGACCAGCGGTACCATCAGATTGATTTGACGGAACGGCTGGGCCGGGATTTGCAGGCCATCGTGCCCAAGCGCATCATCCACGCCGCGCTGAAGCTGGCTCGGACCCCGGCGCGGCTGGCGGGGCTGGGGGAGCTGCACCGGTTTCTGGCAGCCGGCTTTCACGCCTTTCACCACATGGGCGTGGACGCGGGGACCTTCGTAACCACCATCATCCACCGCGAGCGCGTCATTCTGGAGCGCATCCGCACCGGCCATCCGAGGCCGCTGGAATTGGACGACTAGGCCGGGTGCGGCTCCTGGAACGTGTCGTCCAGGTAGCGATGAATTTCCTGCTCCAGCCGTTGTTTCAGCGGTACCAGCAAAAATCCCAGCCGCGCGTTGACCCGAACCTTGCCCGGTTCCAGAGTGATATGGCCGCTCACTCCAGAACGCTCGAAATGCAGCGCGTCGCCCTGCCAGTGATAGTGGATATCGTAGTGGTCGGCCAGTTGGGCAGCGAGCGTTTCCGCCGCCTGGCGGGACTGGTCGAGCGTCAGGGGATGATCGCGATGAACGACTATGTGGGACATAAACTTTAGTGCCTCAGTGCCTCAGTGCCTCGCCTTACGGCGGTAAATCCGCCAACGACTGCGCCAGCCGCAGGTACCAGTCGTCTACCTCATGCAGCGTGATGGCGCCCACCAGATCCATGTGATCCCAACCGGCCAGCGTACCCCGGTGGTTCCAGACGCCGCGTTGTGGCGGGCCGTCGCCGGCCACGATCCGATCGGACGAATCCAGGGTCGGTCCGGCCATGGAGCGGGTGTTGACCAGGCCATCGTTTTCCCACCAACTGGCGTCAACGATCACATGACCCGGCTCGTTGCGGGTGTAGGCGCCGATAAATACGGCGCTGGCCCAGAGTTGCGGCAGCATGGTTGGCCGCGGAATCTGATGGTTAAAAGGCCAGACCGGCGTGGTCGCCGCCGCCCCCCACGAGAAATAATACACCTCAGGTTGAGCGGGAAATTGCCGGTTCAATTCCCGCGCGCCGTCCGGATTCAAATCCCAGGCGCTGATGTCGCGCGATTGCCAAATCGGACTGTGTTCGACCCGCCGGAAATAGTCAGCGAGCGTTTCGTCCGGCGCGCGCCGCAGTCCCCACTGCTCCAGCTTGAAATCGTAGGGCAATTCGTCGGGCTGAACACCGGCCAGCGCAGCGAGGCCGAGCAGCGATGTGCGGACAAACGGCAGCAGGTGATCCATGCCGACGGCTAAACTGGTCCCATCGTGCGGCGTGGCCAGAGTGGCGACGCTATGGATCCAGGATTTGCCGCCCTGAAACAGCGGTGATGGATTGGCGGCGGCGATTTCCGCTGGCGCACCCTGTTCCAGCAAGGCGGTTAATACCCGGACCGTCTGGCCACCCTGGCTGTGGCCGATCAGATGAATCTTGCGAATCCGCCCTTGTGCATCCGACATGCCCCATTCGGGATACAGGCCAGGAAAGGTGCGTCCGTGGCGGGCGTGACCATGTGCGGCGGCGTGGGCTTGACCGTAATCCACCATGCCGCCCTTAATGTAAGCGTACAGTTCACAGGCCCGGTCCCAGTTGCTGGCGAACGGGCCGACCACGCCGGTATAGGTGCGGTAACCGGCCCGGTTGAGTGTCTCCTGCAGATCGCCGAAACCGCCCCAGTACTTGAAGCCGAGCAGTTCATCCCGGCCCCAGCCCATGAAGCCGTGGACCAGGACCAGAGGATAATCATTGCCGGCGCGGGCCAGTGCGGCCGCCAGCACCAGCACCAGCAGGAACACGAAACGCGGCAGGTTCAGGAAGCGCATTGAGGCGGCTTTTGCAGTAACCAGAATGAGTTGGAGTTTAGCGCCACCCGGTCAGGGCGCCTTGATTGAACTGGCGTTATTGGAAAACGGTTTATAACGTCCCTGCCATCCGCTTGCCTTCCGCCTCATCCACGCGCGCCAGCAACAGCGCCCCGCCGATGAAGAGCACCAGCAGCGACAGGATGGACAGGCGTGGATCGCCGGTCAGCAGGCTCACGGCTCCCATCAGCACCGGCCCCAGCACCGCCGCGAACTTGCCCAGCATATTGAAGAAGCCGAAGAACTCCCCCGCTTTTTCCGCCGGGATCAACCGGGCGTACAGCGAGCGGCTCAGCGACTGCACCCCGCCCTGCACCAGGCCGATAGCGGCGGCCAGCACGTAGAATTCCCAGGGATGGCGGATGAAATAGCCCCAGACGGTGATCAGAATGTAAACCCCGAGGGCGAGGAAAATCCCGGCGCGCGGTCCCCAGCGTTCGCCCAGCCGACCAAAGGCAATGGCGGCGGGAAAGCCCACAAACTGGGTGAGCAGCAGGGCGACGATCAG
>Ga0116155_10001134_pt1 | contig 19575 bp, 14 predicted proteins | sample AD_UKC032_MetaG_FD_89890 | JGI IMG/M metagenome (GOLD analysis project Ga0116155, IMG submission 89890) | Active sludge microbial communities of municipal wastewater-treating anaerobic digesters from USA - AD_UKC032_MetaG | ecosystem: Engineered > Bioreactor > Anaerobic > Digestate | place: USA...
CCATCCAGGACATCCTCGGCGACCTCGGCAGCCTCTACTCGGACACGCCTTTCTTCCTCACGACCGGGGTCGGCGTCGATTTGGGCCTGCGCTGGTCCTGGGAGAGCCTGGCCGCCGGCCTCGTCTGCCGCGACGCCTTCAGCCCGGCCGTCCTCACCGAGTACGCGAGCGCCTCGGGCTTCTTCTCCGATCCCTCGGCCGCCAAGGTCGAGAGCGGCTACGCCCTCGTCGATCCCGACCTGGCGGTCGGCTTCTCCTGGCATCCCGCCCTCGGCCGGCTCGCGCGCTACGTCGACGACTTCATCCTCTTCCTGGACTACGCGGACATCCTGGGCCTCTTCGAGCCCATCCCCCGGAACGCCGTCCTCAACCTCCGCCTCGGGGCCGAGGCCCGGGTCCTCGACATCCTCAGCCTCCGCCTGGGCATGAACGAGGCCCTCCTCGCGGCCGGGGTCGGCCTCGACCTCAGCGTGGTCCAGGTGGAGATGGCGGTCTTCGGCGAGGAGCTCGGCCTGGACCCGGGCGACCGCCCGAGCTACAACCTCCTCCTGGGCTTCGACTTCCTGTACTAGGGCGGCGTCCCGGCCCCGCGCCGGGCGCCGCATTGACAGGGGCGCGCCCGGGCCGGTACTGTAGCTTCCTCGAGATTTGCGGGCCGCTAGCTCAGTTGGTAGAGCAACGCCCTTTTAAGGCGTGGGTCACGCGTTCGAACCGCGTGCGGCTCAGTTCCCTACAGGCAATTCCTCGCTCAGTCGCCCGCGCTCGCGGCCTCGGGAGGCGTCCCGCTCCCCGGGGCGGCCTCGCCCGGCAGGGCCTCGGCGGGCTGCGCTGAGGCCGAGGCGCCGCCCGCTTCCGCGGCCGCGCGGGCGGCCTCCGAAGCCGCCGCCTCCGCCCGGGCGGCGCGGACGCGCTCTGCCCGCTCGCGCAGGGCGTCGACGTCGAAGGAGAGGCCGAGGGAGGCGTCGAACATGAAGGAGGAGCTCTCCGGGCCGCGGCCTTCGAGCTCCTTGAGCCCGAAGACGTAGAAGCCCGAGGACAGCCCGGCGCTGAGGGAGACCGCGGGGGAGGCCCGGAAGCTCGCCGTGGCGCCGATCATGACGGCGCCGAGGCTGTCGGTCGCGCCCGCCGCCACGTACTCCTTGGAGCGCTGCTCGTAGCCCAGGGAGCACAGGAGGGTGTAGGGCGCCCCCTTCTTGTAGATGTCGAACTCGAGGGCGTAGCGGGTCCAGCTGTCCGTCGCCACGGCCTCGCCGCCAGAGTCGAGCTCGTTGAAGCGCTTGGCCTCGACGACCGCCGAGACGATGGCGTTGGGCACGTAGAAGCCGGCCGCCAGGACGGCCTTGGCCTGGGGGTCGTCGGAGGATCCGACGAAGCCGATGGCCAGCCCCCCCTCGGAGCGCAGGGAGCAGTACGCGACCCCGGGCCACTGGAGCCTGATGGAGGAGGCGAGCCCCGCGGAGAAGGGGGCCTCGTCGTCGTTGAAGAGCCCGATGCGCGGGCCCACCTCGATGCGGGCTATGCCCCGCTCGAATTCGACCGTCGCCAGCACGCTGTTCCGCAGGACCGGGTCCCGCTCGTAGGCGACGCGGAGCCGGGCCTCGCCGCCGAGCTCCTCCTCGATCCAGGCCTCGCCGCACCAGTACAGCTCGTCCCAGGGGAAGGCCGTCAGGGCGGCGTCGAGGGGCTCGTCCCAGCCCCAGGGGAAGTGGAGGTTGCCCGAGCGGAGCGTGAGCCCCGCGTCGAGGCCCCAGGCGAGGCTCCCCGCGAGGAGGAGGGCGGCGGCGAAGGTGGCGCGTTGGCTTTTCATGGGGCCGCCTTAGAAGGAGGTCTTGAGGCCGACGAAGGGCTTGAACATCCCGTACCAGGGCTCCGGGACGGGGAAGACCCTGAGGGAGAGCTTGAAGTTCCACTCGATCCCGCCGGCGATCATGGCGTAGTAGGGCGAGACGTCGATGCCGAGGGGCTCGTCGGTGAGGGGGCGGAACTTGAGCAGGTTCTCGAGGCCCCCCTGGGAGCCCGTCCGGGCGAGGCGCCCGAAGCGCAGGTCGAAGGCCGCGTCGAGGGAGCTTTCCTCGCTCTCGCTGGCGCTCTGGCGGTACCAGCGGGGATGGTAGAAGACGGTGAGGGCCACGCGGCCCGAGCCGAAGTTGAGGCGGGGCTCGAAGAGGAAGTAGAGGTTGTCCACCGAGAAGCTGCCCGCCGGGTCCCAGTAGGGTATGCCCGCCTGGAGGAGGAACTCGCCGACCTCGCCCGGGGCGGCGAAGAAGAGGATGCCCCCCCGATAGACCCCGGCCGAGGCCGCGGTGGAGGCCCCGACGAAGGCCTCGAGCTTCAAGGTCTCGGCGTTGTAGAGGGCGCGGAGGTCGCCCGACCAGCGGCCCGGCCCGAGGTCGGAGTCCTGGTAGCAGTAGAGGTAGAGGGCCCCCCGGTCGCTGAGCCTTTCGTTGGTGCCGAGCTTGAAGCCGGTGCCGTTGACCGCGTGGATGCCGTCGTAGAAGAGGTTCTCGTTCCCGCCGACGCCCTCGGGGTAGACCATGGGGCCGCTGAGGGCGGTGGCGAACTCCTCGGTGCCGAAGAGGGAGACGAAGTCCGCCCCCGAGGCGAAGGTGTCGAGGTAGCCGACGAAGTAGGAGAGGTCGAGGGGGAGCTCGAAGACGCTGCGCGCCGTGATGGCCGCGGTCTTGAAGACGGGGCTCGCGAGGGAGTTGAGCTTGGCCAGGGCGCTCGGGTCGTCCACGGCGTCCTCGTCCGCGAGGGCTAGGGCCTCCTCGACGCTCCCCGAAAGGAGGCTGAGGCGCAAAAGGCCGCCGAACTTGTCCCCCCCCTTGATGGAAAGGTCGAAGTAGAGGCGGGTGGCGGCCTCGAAGGCGTCGGAGTCCTCCTCGACCGAGCCGCGGCTCAGGAGTTCGAGGCGCTCCACCGTGAGCTCGGCCGCCCGGGCCGCGGGGGCCGGGGCGAGGAGGGCGGCGAGGCAGAGGGCGAGGAGGGCGTGCTCTCTCGTGGGCATGGACCTGACTCCCGGCCCCGCCGGCGCGGCTGGAGGCGCCGGCCGCTCGAGGCCTACGTAGGGTATTCTAGCGCCGTTCGCGGCGGAATGCACGATGCCTTACCATTATCGGCCGTTCCGGCCGCCCAGATAGCCCGAACTCCCCGCGCCCTCGGCCTTGACGGAAAGACCCAACTATATGATGCTCTAAGCACGATGAGCGACTATCTCGACCCCAACAACGAGGAGCTCCTCAAGGATTTCTTCGCCGAGGCCAACAGCCAGGTGGAGACCCTCGAGCAGAATATACTCGCGCTCGAGAACGACACGGGCAACCGCGACGCCGTGGACGAGATCTTCCGGGCGGCCCACACCCTCAAGGGCGGCGCCGCCACGGTCGAGATGGGCGAGCTCGCCGAGTTCACCCACCTGGTCGAGGACGTCCTCGACGGGATCCGCTCGGGGCAGTCCGCGGTCGGGGAAGCCCTCATCGACGCCCTCCTGGGCTCCATCGACATCGTCAAGGCCATGCTCGCCGCCCGCGCCGAGGGCTCGGTCTACGGCGGCGACACCTCCGCGATCAAGGCGAGCCTCGCGGCCGCCCTGCCCGCGGGCTCCAAGGCCAAGAAGGCCGCCGCCAAGGCCGCCCCCGCCCCGTCGGCCCCCCCGCCCGCCGCGGCCCCGCGCCCTGCCGCCGGCCCGGCGCCCGCGGGCGGCCTGTCCGAGTACGACTACCTCGAGCTCCGCGAGGCCGCCGGGCCCGGCCGCCGCATCTTCAGGGCCGCCCTCAGCTTCAATCCCGACAACATCATGAAGACCGTCTCCGCCATCCACGCCTTCGCCGCCCTGCGCGACGCCGGCACGGTGCTCAAGACGGTCCCCGACTTCGAGAAGCTCTACGAGGACGCCTTCTACCCCACCGTCGAGTACTACGTGGCCCTCGAGGGCGAGCCCGACGAGCTCAAGCGCAAGGCGATGATCCCCGACGTGGTCCTGGACGCCGCCATCGAGGAGATCGGCCTCGCGCCGCCGGCCGCCCCGGCCCCCCGCCCCGCCCCGGCCGCAGCCGCGCCCAAGCCCGCGGCGGCCGCGCCCAAGCCCGCCACGGCAGCCCCCAAACCCGCCCCGGCCGAGCGCCCCGCCGCGGCGGAAGCCGAGGCCGCCTCCGAGGCCTCGGCGGAAGCCGCGCCCGAGGCCGTCCACCCCGAGGCCCGCAAGCCCTCCTCCCAGTCGGGCTCCATCCTCCGCGTGGACTCGCGCCGGATCGACAACCTCCTGAACCTCGTCTCCGAGACGGTCATCAACAAGGCCACCTTCAACCAGATCTCGGCCCAGTTCGGCGACCTCCAGGGGGCCCTGGCCTCCGCCGAGGGCCGCTTCCGCGACGGCCTGAAGGAGCTCTTCGACGAGCTGCCCGAGCAGCTCGCCGCCATCCAGAAAGGCGCCTCGGCCAAGGACGTCAAGAAGTCCATCCTCGAGAAGTACGGCTCCCTCTACCAGGCCTTCGACGGCTTCGAGGCCGACTTCAAGACCAACGTCACCAAGTTCCGCTCCACGGCGCAGAACCTCGGCCGCATCACCGGCGAGCTCCAGGAAGGCGTCATGCGCATCCGCATGGTGCCCATCAGCCAGATCTTCAGCCGCTTCCCCCGCCTCGTGCGCGACCTCACCAAGAGCCTGGGCAAGAAGGTCAACCTCGTCATCGAGGGCGAGGAGACCGAGCTCGACAAGGCGGTGATCGAGGACCTCCTCGACCCCATCATGCACTCGGTCCGCAACGCCCTCGACCACGGCGTCGAGAGCCCCGAGGAGCGCCGCGCCGCCGGCAAGAGCGAGGAGGGCACCGTCCTCCTCAAGGCCTCCAACGAGGGGAACATGATCATCATCGAGATCGCCGACGACGGGAAGGGCATCGACGTCGAGGCGGTCCGGGCCAAGGCGGTCGAGCGGGGCCTCATCCACCCGAGCAAGGTCCTCACCGAGGTCGAGGCCTTCAACCTCATCTTCGACGCCGGCTTCTCCACCGCCAAGACGATCACCAACATCTCCGGCCGCGGCGTGGGCCTGGACGTGGTCAAGCGCCAGATCGAGAAGCTCAACGGCTCGGTCACCGTGTCGAGCGTCCGGGGCAAGGGCAGCCGCTTCGTCATCAAGCTCCCCCTCACCCTGGCCATCATCCAGGGTCTCCTCGTGCGCGTGGGCAAGGAGGTCTACTCCATCCCCATCACGAGCGTCATCGAGAGCCACCGGATCAAGCCCGCCGACATCCGCATGATCGACAACTACGAGGTCTTCAACATCCGCTCGGACGTCGTGGCCCTCCTCAGGCTCAACCGCCTGTTCAAGGTCCCGACGAACGAGCAGCGCGACTACCACTTCGTGGTCATCGTCGGCACCGCCGACAAGCGGGTCGGCCTCATGGTCGACTCCCTCATCGGCGAGGAGGACGTGGTCATCAAGCCGCTGCGCGACCAGTTCACCCAGTCGCCGGGCATCGCCGGGGCCTCCATCCTCGGCGACGGCTCGGTCTGCCTGATCATCGACGTGAGCCAGCTCCTCGAGCTCGGCCTCAAACGGGAGCTCGAGGAGCGCCGGCGCCTCGAGGCGACCATCCGCTAGGCGAGGGAGCGAGCAGCATGGCGCAGAGCGAGATAGAGGAACGGGCCGAGGCGGCCGAGAAGGCCAGGAAGGCCGAGAAGATCGACTTCAAGATGGTCACCTTCTCCCTCGCGGGGAAGGAGTACGGCATCGACATCATGAGCGTGAAGGAGATCGCCAAGGCCGGCCGCTTCACCTACGTGCCGAACGCGGCCCCCTTCGTCCGGGGGGTCTACAACCTCCGCGGCGACATCATCTCCGTCATCGACATGCGGATCTTCTTCCACCTCCCCGCCGAGCGCAAGGAGGAGGAGGCCCTCGAGAGCCTCATCATCCTCCGGGTCGGCGAGCAGGTCTTCGGCATCATCGTCGACGGGATCGACAAGGTCGTCGGCATCTCCCAGGCCAGCATCCAGCCGCCCCATCCCATCTTCGGCGACATCAACGTCAAGTACATCAAGGGCATCGTCGAGAACGCGGGCAAGCTCTACATCATCCTCGACGTCGACCGGATCTTCGCCCCCGAGCGCGAGACCGAGCGCGCGGCCGACGAGGCCGCCGCCCTGGCCCGGCCGTCGCCCCGGGCCGCCCCCGAGGAGGCCCCCGGCTTCGGCGCCGACGTCGCCTCCTCCTTCGTCAAGGAGACCCTCGCCGCCCTCCGCGGCTTCCACGTCGGTCCCACCAACGAGGCCTGGTTCGCCTCCCGCTTCGCCGAGTGGAAGGCCGGCCGCAAGGGCGCCGACCTCCAGATCAAGGAAGCCTCCGAGGCGGACCAGTTCCTCGAGGGCTTCTGGAGCCCCGCCACCGGCCGGCTCTGGGACGACGACTACGCCCAGGCCGTCGAGGCGGTCCTCCCCGAGATCGAGGCCAAGAGCATCAACGTCTGGAACCCCGGCTGCGGAAAGGGCTACGAGACCTGGTCCCTGGCCTGCGTCCTGCGCAAGCGCTACCCCGAGACCCGCATCAAGGTCTGGGCCAACGACTCCGACCTCCTGGCCATCTCCATGGCGCCGAACATGGTCTTCCCCGAGGCCGTGCCCGACTACTACGTGCCGTTCATGACCAAGGGCAAGAACGGCCTCTCCTTCGTGCAGGCGGTCCGCGACTCCATCTTCTTCGAGTACCACGACGTCATGAACGCGAACCCCTTGCCCCCCCTGGACATGATCCTCTGCCGGGACATGCTCTCCTTCCTGGCTCCGATTGACCAAAAGCGGCTTTTCGGCGATTTTATCGATAAGCTCAAGCCGAGCGGCGTCGTCCTCACGGGCCTCAACGAGCGGCTGGGCGAGGGCTGGACGCCCTTCGGGACGGAGGCCGTACCGGCCTTCCGCAAGGACTGAACAGCGCCGGCAGCCGCCGGCGCCTGAGGAGAACGGCATGAGAGTCGAGTACATCAACCCCTTCGTGGAGTCGGCCTTCAACGTCCTTCGGGAGGTCCTCCAGTCCGACGTCCGCCGCGGCGAGCTCTACCTGAAGTCCACCTCCATGCCCGTCATGGGGGTGGCCGCCATCGTCGGCCTGGCCGGCGACGTCGAGGGCCGGGTCCTCTTCGACATGGACAAGCCCACCGCCCTCAAGATCGCCTCGGCCATGAACGGCGAGGAGCTCAAGGAGCTCGACGACCTGGTCAAGGCCACCATCACCGAGCTCGCCAACATGATCACCGGCCAGGCCGTGACCAAGCTCCACGACCTCGGCTTCAAATTCGACCTTACCCCCCCCGCCATCTTCACCGGTGAGAACATGGAGGTCTCCAACTCCGACGTCGAGGCCCTCATCGTCCCCATGGAGACCGGCCACGGCAAGATCGAGATCAACGTCGCCATTCGCGAGCGCGCCTAGCGCGGAGCGGATGGCGGGCCATCGCGCGAGCGCGCCTAGCGGGCGGCATTCTTGACAGAGGCGGCCCCTAGCTGGTATAAAGTCTTCCGTCGCGCCCGCCTCGCCGCGGGAGCCTCGGTTCGGGCGGTTAGCTCAGTTGGTTAGAGCACCAGTATGACACGCTGGGGGTCACAAGTTCGACTCTTGTATCGCCCATAGGAAACCCATCCGCGAGGATGGGTTTTTCTTTTAGCCGGACTTCGTAGCGCCCATGAATGGCTCGGCGAAGGTTCCAAATTCCCGTACCCCGATAACTTGAACGAATCGAAGCCTCCGCGCCGCTAGCATGTCCCCCCGAGGGAGGGATATGCGAATGATGCTCGCCAGCAGGATCGCCCGATTCGGAGCCGCCCGCCGCTCCGGGCGCCTCATCTGTTCCGTCCTGGTCCTTGTAACCGCGGCCTCCTGCTCGAACCCGGCCGGCGGCGATCCCGCTCCCGATCCGGAAGCCGGGGTCGTGGGGGAGGGCAGCGTGGACAACCCCTATCGGATCCGCAGCGCCGAGGACCTGAACGCCGTCCGGGGCGGCGCGCTCGGGCATGAAGACTGGGATCTCGCCGATCACTACAAGCTGCTCGCCGACATCGACCTCGCGCCGTACTCGGCCGGCGAGGGATGGAGCCCCATCGGGAGCGCGAGCTCTCCCTTTACCGGCAGTTTCGACGGGAACGGACACTCCATACGCCGCTTGAGGATCGAGCGGGCCGCCGACAGCCAGGGACTGTTCGGGTATCTCTCGGGAGAGGGGGCGATCCGGAACCTCTCGCTCGAGGACATCGACCTCGTCTCGGGCGGGAGCGATGTCGGCGGCCTCGTGGGCTATATGGCCAGCGGGAGCGTCGAAGGCTGCACGGCTTCGGGGGCCGTATCGGGAGCCGACAATACCGGCGGCCTCCTAGGCTGCATGGCCGGCGGAGCCGTCGAGGGCTGCCGGGCCTCGGTCGCCGTCACGAGTGCCGCTTCGAACGTCGGCGGCTTCGTCGGTGCGGTGTCGGGCGGGACGATCGAGGCCAGCTGCGCCGAGGGGAGCGTGTCCGGGGGTGAGTTCGTGGGCGGCTTCTCGGGGAAGAACTACCCGGATACATACTTTTTGGGGATGTGTTACGCCCGGGGGAATGTTTCGGGAGGCGACTTCGTCGGCGGATTCGTGGGGGGTAGCCGGGATATCAATGACGACTGCTATTCCACTGGACGCGTGACGGGCTCGACCAATGTCGGCGGTTTTGTAGGCGACCTGAGCGATGGCGTGTTTATTCGCTTCGGGCCCTGCTTCTTCGATTCGGAGACCTCGGGGCAGGCCGGCCAGATTATCGATATCTATCCCAAGAGCAGCGCGGAGATGAAAACCCAGAGCACCTACCTCGACTGGGACTTCGACGCGATCTGGGGCATCGATGCGAGCCGCAACGACGGCTACCCCTACCTGCGCTGGGAGCTCGAATGACGGGCAAACGGCCCGGGATTTCTCGATAAACAATCGCGCAACGCGTTGAGCGATATAAGCACGCACCTAAAGGAGAACGCATGAGCATTGAACGGTCTTTTCACGCGGCCCGAGGCCTGGCCTGCCTCGCTCTACTATCTTTCGCCCTCTCATCCTGCTCGAGCCCCGCGGGCGGGGGCTCTCCCGATGATCCCGCCACGCCCAAGATCTACGCCGCCACGAGCGTGGGGCTCTCGGTATCCTCCGACGGGGGGGCAACTTGGACCAAGTACGACTCCACGGACACGGAGGCCTTCTACAGCGATTACGTGGATGACGTTCTCGTTTCCGGGAGTGCCGTCATCGTCGGGCTGCAAAACGGGGGGGGCCTCGCCCTTTCAAAGGATGCCTGCACCACGTGGGCGCTCTACTCGTACGTCGCGGGCAACAGCACGAGCGTCGGCTCGAACACTATCTATGGCTTGTTCCTGGATGGGACGAAGCTCTACGCTGCGACAAACGGCGGAGTATCAGTCGGCTCGCTGTCCGACGGCGTAATATCCTGGACCACCTACAACCAAACGAATAACGGCCTGGCGAGCGACGGCGTCTATAACGTCTATAAAGATGGGACCACCCTCTACGCCGCCACCTGGCTGGGGCTCTCGATTTCCACGGACGGCGGGGAGAGTTGGTCTTCCCCGGCGGCGCCTCCGACGGCGGAGGTGAACGGGACGATCCTGGACGTCTGGGCCTCGGGCTCCACGATCTACGCGGCTACCTACGAGGGACTCGCCATATCAAAGGATGGAGGGGCGTCCTGGACGGTCGCGTCATCCGCCACTACGGGCTTCAGCGCGGGCGCCGTCCTCGACCTGTACGTCTCGGGATCCAAGATCTACGCGGCCACGGAGGGCGGGCTCTCGGTATCTTCCGACGGCGGAAGCAGCTGGAGCACCTTCACCGCGGCGCAGGGCCTCGCAGACGACGAGGTGAACGGCGTCTTCGCCCTGGGCGGGACCATCTACGCCGCCACTGAGGGCGGGCTCTCGGTCTCCTCCGACGGCGGGGTTACCTGGGCCACCTTCACCTTCGCGGATGCAAGCGGGGGGAATGCCGAGGTATGCGGCGTCTTCGTCCAGTGAGCATCGGGGAGGCGCCCGGTCCGTCGGCTAGGGCTCGGCCGCGCCCCGGGCTTTGAGCCGGCTAGCCCTTCATCGCCCGCCGCTTGCGGTACTCCCGGGGGGAGCAGCCCGCGGCCTTGGCGAAGAGGGTGTTGAAGCTGGTCTTGGAGTTGAAGCCATTGTCGAAGGCGATGTCGAGGATGGAGTCCTCCGGCCGCTCCACGAGCTCGCGCATCGCGGCTCGGAGGCGGTACTCGTTGACGAAGCTCCGGAAGTTGGTCCCGAGGGCCGCGTTGAAGAGCCCGGAGACCCGGCCCGGGCTCTCGCCCAAGGCCTGGGCGAAGCCCTCCAGGCTCAGGTCTTGCCGCTTGAAGAGCTCGGTCTCCTCCATGAGGCTCCGGGCGCGCTCCTCCAGGGACTTGGCCTTCCGCGGATCGGGCGCGGGCTCACGCCGGGCCCGCGCGTTCTCCTGGAGGCCGAAGGCCTTCAGGGAGGGATTCCTCAACCGCGCGAAGGAGAAGGCCAAGCTGGCCGCGGAGAAGGCCAGGAGGGCGAGGGAGTATAGCAGCTCCTGCCCCGCCATCCGCGCGGCCGCGAGGAGGAGGGAGAGGGCAGTTAGGACGAGGCCGAATACCTGGAAAGTCTCGAGTTCCTTCCTCGCCCGGCCCTCGAGGCCGCGCAGCAGGGAGAGGTTCTTCAATACGGCGGCGAGAAGGTAGCCGAGGAGGGCGAGGCTCGCGGCTGCTCCCACGGCGGGGGCCGCGGCCTCGGGCCCGAGGGCCCCGCCGATAAGGACGAGGGCGAGGGGGGCCGCGTAGTGGAGGAGGTGGAGGGGGCTAAGGCGCTTCTCCTCGCTCAGGAGCATGACGCTCGAAAGGTAGAGGGAGGGAGCTATTACGAGGATGGCCCCCGGTCCCGCGATCGCGAGCCAGGGGCTCGAGGCCAGTCCGGAGTTCATGAGCCAGCGCAACCCGAGGGTCCCGGCTTGGGATAAATACGCAGCGGCCGCGCAGTAGTGCAGGGCCCGCTTGACCTTGATGATGAGGTGGACGAGGCCCATGAGGGCGCTGACCGTGGCCAGGGAGAACAGGAGGGTGTCGATCAGGTGCTGCATAATCCCTTCGCGGCTTGGCTGAATATCCTACGGGAATAGTCAGCCGCTAGCAAGGGTCCTTCCGCCTCGCCTCAGATACGGAGGAGCCCGAGCCCCCGCAGCTCGTCGAGCCGAGGCGCGGCGGGGCCGAGGGCCGCCTCGAGCTCCGTCCCCGAGGCCCCCTCGGGCCGCGCGGCGAGGGCGATGGCCGCCTCGAGGGCGGCGAGCTCGTCGGGCCCGCCCTCGAATCGGGCCATCTCGCCCCGGTAGGCCCAGGCCAGGCCTGAGCCCGAGGGCTCGGGCCTGCCCGCGACCCACTGGCAGCGGCCCGAGCCCCCCGTCGCGAGGGAGCGCTCGAGCCCCTCCTCGGCCCGGGCGATGAGGGCCTCGACGAGGCCGGGCTCGACCGAGGCCCGGGGGAAGCGCCTCCCGAGCCCCGCCCCGAAGGGCCGATCGAGGCCCTCGCCCTCCATCCATCGGGCGAGGGACGCGGCGAGGGGCTCGTCGAAGCGGTCGTAGGCCTCGGAGCCGCGGAAGCCCAGGTCGTTGTCCGCGAAGTTCCCGGGCCGGTCGACGGGCTCGAGGCCGGGGCGCCTTCCCGCCTTCCACTCGGCGTACATGCGCGAGTGCCGCGTGAGGACGAAGCGGTGCCAGAAGGCCGAGTCGACGAGGCCCGCGGCGAAGAGCTGGCGGCAGACCTCGGCCGAGTCGACGATGTCCTGCCCGCCCTGGCCGGGGAAGCCGTAGATGAGGTAGGCGTGGACGAGGAGGCCGGCCCGCCGCATGCCGACGAGGCAGGCGACGAGCTGGGCGAGGCCGAAGCCCTTGCCGGTCATGGCCAGGCCGGCCTCGGTCGCGATCTCGATGCCGCCGGAGACGGCGACGAGGCCCGAGGCCGCGAGGAACTCGGCGCGATCGGCGGTCCAGGATGGGTCGAAGCGGACGTTGCCCCAGTAGTGGAAGGGCCGCTCGCCCCGGGCCGCCCGGCGGCGGTTCTCGCGCGCGAAGAGAAGGAGGCTCGCCATGGGCAGGGCCTCGTCGACGAAGTGGATGCCGTAGAGCCCGGAGCGCTCGGCGGCCGCGGCGGCGGCCGCGGCGACCGACTCGACCTTCGCGGGGACGTAGCCGCGCACGTACTCGAGCTCGGTGTCGCAGAACTCGCAGCGGGCCCAGTAGCAGCCCCGGGCGAGCTGGTACTTGAGCCAGGGCGAGTCCGACCAGAGCCGGTGCATGGCGTTGCGCGAGTCGGCGAAGCGGAGGTAGCGCGGGAAGTCCGCGCTCCGGTAGTCGGGCGCCGTCGATTCGAGGGCGGCCCGCTCGAGCGCCGCATACCGCGCGCCATCGCCGTCGCCGAAGCCCTCGGCGAGGACCCCGCCGTCCAGGCCGCGGCGCATGGTCCGGTAGAGGCCGCCGGCCGCGCCGCCCGAGCGGAGGGCCGGGAGGGCCTCGAGGATTGACTCCAGGCTCCCGTAGCCTGCGTCGAAGGAGAGGAAGTCGACGTAGTCGAAGATGCCCCCGTCGCGGAGGCCGCGGAGCTCGGTCGAGACGTAGCCTCCCCCGGCGACGATGACCGCGCGGGGGCCGAGCTCGCGTCGGGCCGCGGCCGCGCACTCGAGGGCCCCGGCGAGGCAGCCGGGGAAGGGGAGGCTGAGGAGGACGAGGACGCTCTCGCCTTCCGCGGCCGCGCCCCGGCCGGCGGGGCCGAGCTCGCGGGCGCGCTCTGCCCAGAACTCCCCGAGCAGGGGCGCGTAGAACTCCCGCAGGAGGTAGGAGGAGCCGAGGCCCGCTCGGATCTCCTCGAAGGAGGCCCGGCTCGAGGCCAGGCGATCGGCGTAGCGCACGGTCCCGAAGTCCGGGTCGAGGGCGTAGGAGACGAGGTCGCCGAGGTCCTCGAGGATGCGCGTCGCCAGCTCGCCCGCGCGCTCGACCCCGATCCTCCCGGCCTCGGCCTCGAGGAGCTCCGCGGCGCGCTGCCCCCGCGGCAGCTCGGCCGCCGCGGCGAGGCGGTGGGCGAAGGCGGGGTCCGAGCCCGCGAGGAAGCCGACGAGGCCCTCGATCCACTCGAGGTAGAGCCCCTCGTAGGAGAAGTAGCGCTCGAGCTGGGAGCGCGCGGCCTCGTCGCGGCCTCCCTTTCCCGCCGGGGCGAGGGAGCGCGCGTCGCGGAAGACGCGCTCGAGGCCGGGCCGCGAGAAGATGCGGCGGTAGAGCTCGATGGAGTGGTCGTAGGATACCGCCTCGTGGCCGCGGCCGCGCAGGTAGGCCTCGAGGTAGTGGAGGGCGGGGTAGGGCGCGTTGAGCTGGACGAAGGGGGGCTGGACGAGGAGGGCCTTCATGCGGGGAGTATAGCCGGGAGCGGCCGGGGAGGGCGAGGGCGAGGTCCCCGGGCGGGAGAGGCCGCCGTTTTCCGTTGACAAGCTCCCGGCCCGGTGGTATGCATAGGTGTCGTGTACGTACACGATATGCCTATCGCGAAACGGTGGCCATGTCGAGCAAGAAGACCACGGTAAAGGAGATAGCCCGTCTCGCGGGCGTCTCCATCGGCACGGTGGACCGGGTCCTCCACGGCCGCGAGGGCGTGTCGAGCGCCACGCGGCGCCGCGTCGAGTCCATCATCGAGGGCTCGGGCTTCCGCCCGAACGCCCTCGCCCGCCAGCTTTCCCTGGGGAAGACCTACCTGTTCCGCGCCCTCCTGCCGCGCGCGGACCAGGACTCCGGCTACTGGGGCGCCTGCCGCCGGGGCATCGAGCTCGCGGCCCGGCACCTGGCGCTCTACGGCGCCCGCGTCGCCGTGGAGGAGTTCGACCGCTACGACGAGGGGGCCTACGCCCGCCTCCTCGCCCCGGGCGCCGCTCCCGAGGCCGACGGCCTCCTCGTCGCCCCGGTCATGCCGGAGCTCCTGCGCCCCGCGCTCGGGCGGCTCGGCGGCCGGGCGCCCTACGCCTTCTTCGACGGCGTCGCCCCCGGCTGCTCGCCCCTGTTCGCGATCACGCAGGACGCCCTGGCGGCCGGCCGGGCCGCGGCGAGGATGCTCGACCTCCTGGCACCCGGCGAGGGGCCCGTGGCGGTGATCGATCCCTATCCCGAGGAGCGGCACATCGCGCTCCGGGTCGAGGGCTTCCGCTCGTACTTCCGGGAGCGCCCCGGCTCGAGGCGGCGCGCGGTCGAGCGCGCCTGCCCCCGCTTCGAGTCGCCCGAGCGCTCCTCGGCCTGCCTCGAGTCGCTCCTCGCCGAGGAGCCGGGCCTGGCCGGGATCCTGGTGGCGAACGCCGCGGGCCACGTCGCCGGGCGCTGGCTGCGGCGGGAGGGGCGCAAGGAGGGCTGCGCGCTCGTGTCCTGGGACCTGGTGCCGGCCAACGCGTCGGCCCTGCGCTCGGGGGAGCTGGACTGCGTCATCTCGCAGCGGCCCTTCATGCAGGCGCGCGACGCCATGGAGCGCCTCTACCGAGCGGTGGTCCACGGGGCCGAGGACGGGGAATCGGCCGGGGCGCCCATCGACGCCCCGATCGTGCTATACCTCAGGGAGAACCTCCCCTCGGGCGACGAGGGGGGATGGGAGGGACGATGAGAAAGGAAGCGGCGGCCGAGCTCATAGCGCGCGGGCAGGCGGTCCTCGGCATCGAGTTCGGGTCGACCCGCATAAAGGGCGTCCTCATCGACCGGGAGGGCGAGAACCTGGCGTCCGGGTCCCACGGCTGGGAGAACCGGCTCGAGGGCGGGATCTGGACCTACGGCCTGGACGAGGCCTGGGCGGGGCTGGCCTCCTGCTACGCATCGCTCGCGGAGGACGTCAGGCGGCGCTACGGCGTGCCGCTCGCGAAGGCGGCGGCCTGCGGCTTCAGCGGCATGATGCACGGCTACGTCGCCCTGGGCAAGGACGGCGAGCTCCTCACGCCCTTCCGGACCTGGCGCAACAACATCACCGGCGAGGCGGCGGCCAAGCTGACGGGCCTCTTCGATTTCGCCATACCGCAGCGCTGGACGATCGCCCACCTGTACCAGTCCATCCTCGACGGCCAGGACCACGTCAAGGACATAGCCTACCTGACGACCCTGGCCGGCTACGTGCACTGGAAGCTCACGGGCCGCTTCGTCCTCGGCCTGGACGAGGCCTCGGGCGTCTTCCCCATCGACACCGCGACGCTCGGCTACGACGAGGCGATGGTCCGCAAGTTCGACGCCGCGGTCGCCGGGCGAGGCTATCCCTGGAAGCTCCGGGACATCCTCCCCGAGGTCCTGCCCGCCGGCGCCGAGGCCGGCCGCCTCAGCGCGGCGGGGGCCCGCCTGGTCGACCCCACCGGGGCCCTCGCCGCCGGGATCCCCTGCTGCCCGCCCGAGGGCGACGCGGGCACCGGCATGGTCGCGACGAACAGCGTGCGGCCGCGCACGGGCAACGTCTCGGCCGGGACCTCGGTCTTCGCCATGCTCGTCCTCGAGAAGGGCCTCTCCCGGGCCCGCCCCGAGATCGATATCGTGGTCACGCCGGACGGCAAGAGCGTCGCCATGGCCCACTCCAACAACTGCTCCTCGGACCTCGACGCCTGGATGTCGGTCCTGGGCGGGGCCGCCAGGCTCCTGGGCGCCGACTTCACGACGGACGAGCTGTACGGCCGCGTCTTCCGGGCCGCGCTCGGCGGCGAGGGCGACGCCGGGGGCCTCGTCCACGTCAGCTACGTCTCGGGGGAGCACCTGACCGGCTTCGCCGAGGGCCGGCCGCTCTTCGTCCGGAAGCCCGGCGACTCCTTCACCGTGGAGAACCTCGTCCGCTCGCTCCTGTATTCCTCCCTCTGCGCCCTGCGGATCGGCCTCGACATCCTCGTGAAGGAGGAGGGCGTGCAAGTCGACGAGATCCGCGGCCACGGCGGCTTCTTCAAGACGGCCGAGGTCGGGCAACGCGTCATGGCCGCGGCCACCGGCATCCCGGTGAGCATACCCGCCTCCGCGGGCGAGGGCGGGGCCTGGGGCATGGCCCTCCTGGCGGCCTTCCTGATCCGCGAGGACAAGGCCCAGGCCCTGCCCGAGTACCTGGATTCCAAGATCGCCGGCAGCGTCGGCGCGCCATGCCGGCCCCTGCCCGAGGACCTCGCCGGCTTCGAGGCCTACCTCGGGCGCTACCGCGGGTGCCTGGCGATCGAGACCGCGGCGGTCGCCGCGCTGAGATAAGGGAAAGCGAGGAGGAGCTATCATGATCGACCTCAAGAAGCGCGAGTTCTGGTTCCTGACCGGCAGCCAGGACCTCTACGGCCCCGAGACCCTGAAGCAGGTCGACGCCGATTCCCGCGCCATGGTCGCGGGCCTCGACGCGATCCTGCCGTGCAAGCTCGTCTGGAAGCCCGTGCTCAAGGGCCCCGAGGGGATCCTCGAGACGATGCGCGCCGCCAACGCCGATCCCGCCTGCGCGGGCATCGTGACCTGGATGCACACCTTCAGCCCCTCGAAGATGTGGATCGCCGGCCTCGCCGAGCTGAATCGGCCCATCTGCCACCTTCACACCCAGTACAACCGCGACATCCCCTGGGCCGCGATCGACATGGACTTCATGAACCTGAACCAGTCGGCCCACGGCGACCGGGAGCACGGCTTCATCTACGCCAAGATGCGCCTCCCGCGCAAGGTCGTGGTCGGCCATTGGCAGGATCCGCGCGTCGCCGGGAAGCTCTCGGGCTGGATGCGCGCGGCCGCGGGCTTCGCCGAGGGCCGCTCCCTCAAGGTGGCGCGCTTCGGCGACAACATGCGCGAGGTCGCGGTCACCGAGGGCAACAAGGTCTCGGCCCAGCTCGCCTTCGGCTGGCAGGTCAACGGCTGGGGCCTCGGGGCCCTGGCCGAGGCGGTGGCCAAGGTCGAGCCCCAGGCGGTCGAGGCCCTCGTGAAGGCCTATCGCGAGGAGTACGAGGTCGCCTCCGACGCCCTCTCGGGCGCGGGGCTCGAGCGCGTGCGCGAGCAGGCCCGCATCGAGCTCGGCATGCGCGGCTTCCTCGACGCGCGGGGAGCCAAGGCCTTCGTCACCACCTTCGAGGACCTCGCGGGCCTGCCCCAGCTCCCCGGCCTCGCCTCGCAGCGCCTCATGGCGGACGGCTACGGCTTCGGGGCCGAGGGCGACTGGAAGACCGCCGCCCTCCTGCGCTGCGCCAAGGTCATGGAGGCGGGCCTAAGCGGCGGCACCTCCTTCATGGAGGACTACACCTACCATTTCGAGCCGGGCCGCGAGGCCGAGCTCGGCGCCCACATGCTCGAGGTCTGCCCGAGCGTCGCGGCCAAGCGCCCCCGGCTCGAGGTCCATCCCCTCGGCATCGGCGGCAAGGCCGATCCCGCGCGCCTGGTCTTCGACGGCGCCGCCGGCGAGGCGCTCAACGCGACCATCGTCGACCTCGGGGACCGCTTCCGCATGATCGTCAACGAGGTCGAGGCGGTCGAGCCCTACGCCCCCATGCCCAAGCTCCCCGTGGCCCGCGTCATGTGGAAGCCCAAGCCCGACCTCTGCCGCGGGGCCGAGTGCTGGATCCTCGCCGGCGGAGCCCACCACACGGTCTACTCGCGGAGCATCAAGACCGAGTGGCTCCGCGACTACGCCGAGATGGCCGGCATCGAGTGCCTGGTCATAGGCGCCGGCGCCGATCCCGAGGATTTCCGCAAGGAGATCCGCTGGAACGAGGCGGCCTACCGCCTCGGCCGTTGAGCGGCGCGATGGGCGAAACAGCAAAGCGCCGGGGCGGCCCGGGCCGCTTCGGCGCGCTCAAGGCCGAGGCCCTCGCCGCCAACCTCGAGATCCCCAAGCTGGGCCTGGCCATCCTCACCTGGGGCAACGCCTCGGCCTTCGATCCGGAGCTCGGCGCTTTCGCCATCAAGCCCTCCGGCGTCGAGTACGGCGAGCTCGGCCTCGAGGACATGGTCGTGGTCGACCTCGAGGGGAAGGTGATCGAGGGCGATAAGCGGCCCTCCTCGGACACGAAGACCCACCTCGCGCTCTACCGCGCCTGGAAGGGGATCCGCGGCGTCTGCCACACCCACTCGGCCCACGCCGCCGCCTGGGCTCAGGCTCGCCGCGACATCCCCTGCCTCGGCACGACCCACGCCGACCAGTCAGCCGAGGCCGTGCCCTGCACGGCCATGATACTGCCTGAGGAGGTCGAGCGGGACTACGAGCTTTGCACGGGCGAGCTCATCGTCCGGACCTTCGCGGAGCGCGGCCTGGACCCACGCCACGACCCGATGGTCCTCGTCGCGGGGCACGGGCCCTTCGCCTGGGGGGGCTCGGCGATGGCCGCGGTGCGGAACGCCGCCGCCCTCGAGGAGCTGGCGCGCATGGCCATCCTCACCCTCGGCCTGGACCCGGGCGCCGCGCCCCTGCCCGAGCACGTCCTGCGCAAGCACTGGGAGCGCAAGCACGGGCCGGGCGCGTACTACGGGCAGAGGTAGGAAGGGCAGGGCAATCAGGCCGCGGACGGGCCCGGGCTAGCCCTTCCCGTAGCCGAATTTGCGCGATACCTCGCAGGCGTTCTTGCTGATCAGCGAGCCGTATTCCGCGACCCGCTCCGCGCTCATGCGGTTCTTGAGGCCGGATATGCCCATCATGGCTATCGGCTGCCCTTGGGAGTTCAGTATGGGCGAGGCGACGCACAGGATGCCCTCGGTGTACTCCTCGTCGTCCACCGCGTAGCCCCGGGCCTTGATGACGGCCATCTCCTTCGGGATATCGCGCTTGTTGGAGATCGTCTTGGCCGTGAACTTCTCGAGGGGCCCCGCGAGGAGCTCGTCGCGCTTCTCCGGCTCGGAGTACGCGAGGAAGGCCTTGCCCAGGGCGGTGCAATGGAGCGGTTCGCTGGCCCCGATCTGCGTGTTCACGGAGAGCACCTCCGAGCCGACCGAGCGGTCGATGAACACGATGCGGTTGCCGACGGCCACCGCCAGGTGGGCGCTCTGCCCCGTCTTCTTGGCGAGGAGGTCGAGGTAGGTCTTGGTGATCTGCTGCAGGTCCAGGCTCCGGATCATCGAGTCGTACAGGGCGTAGATCTTCATCCCCAGGCTGTACCTGCGGTCCTTCGGGTCGCGGTGGATGTAGCCGCGCTTCTCGAGGGTCACGAGCAGCCGGTAGATGGTGGCCTTGTCCCACTTCAGGGTCTCCCACAGCTCCTGCAGGCTGACCGGCTGGGCGGCCTGCTCCACCGTCTCGAGGAGGAACAGCCCCTTATCCAGCGAATGGATGATGGACGTATCGCTCTTCTTCATGTCGCCCCCGCCTCTCCCCCGCGGCGCGCACTCTAGCACGAAGCTCGGCCGGGCGGAAGGCCCGGGCTCCGGGGGGCCCGGCCGTCGGGGCCCCGCCCGGGGCGGCATCCGCGCGCCAGAAAAAAAATTGACAAACAATCAATTGGATTTTATAATATGAAATGCCAAAATCGGCAAGCCCGGGCTTGGCGCCAGGTCCGGGGCTCGTCTCACGCTCTCGATCAAGGAGGTCATCATGAATCGC
>Ga0116155_10001136_pt1 | contig 19544 bp, 20 predicted proteins | sample AD_UKC032_MetaG_FD_89890 | JGI IMG/M metagenome (GOLD analysis project Ga0116155, IMG submission 89890) | Active sludge microbial communities of municipal wastewater-treating anaerobic digesters from USA - AD_UKC032_MetaG | ecosystem: Engineered > Bioreactor > Anaerobic > Digestate | place: USA...
ATTCCCTCAATCGTTCCTCAAGCGTTTCTCGGACAAGGCCGGAGATGTTGATCTTCAGTGACCGTGCCTGGGCGTGAAGATCTTCCGGGATCATGATGCTCGTTTGGGTGTAGACAATCCCACCCCGTCGAACGGACGACATTATGTATAGTAGAATAGCGCATAGCATTATATAGGAAATCGCGCAATATCTAACGAATTAATTTGGAACGATGAGATTATTTTGGATTGATTGCAGGGATACCGCCAAAATTCGGCCTGAAACACTTTTCCGATTACAGGATCTCACCCATCAAATGAAAAACCATCGAGGGGGGGATCTTCAGAATTTATACCATCCCGATGTAACTGGCTGGTCCTATGCAATTGCCATAGCGTTGATAAAAACAACGTCGGCAAAAACTTATTGGAAACAGCCTCTCAAGATGGCATTTTACGTACCGGTAAAGAAGTTCAAAAAGAACAGGGGTCCCGGGGAATGTGAGCGATACGACGGGGTTAAAAGTAACCTCTACATGGGATCGCTTCAATCAACTCCTGGAGGGTTTGTTCCGCGCGATACGGTTTTCCGTCGCCATGATCCCCCCGTAAATATAAGAACAACAATATTATGCGCTGGCTGGGTGGGAAAAGAAGACGATCTATTTTTGTCCCGGGATCCCAAACGGCCCTGGGAGATCTCGATAAGTATGTCGCGTACCGGGAATCGTCGCCTTATCTTCCTTGCAGTCCTAAATTGCGAATGGGGGACAATCCGCCCGAAATGGTGGCCCCAGGAGTGGCGTGATGATCCTCGCCGATCCTCTGGTGAAAATGTCATTAAGAGATTACTTCGCGGCATAACCTGGGTGTATAATCCGTTCAACATTGACAAGGCCCGCCCCCGGGAGTATATTAAAAAAGTGATTAAAGAGGAGAAGAAACGGGTTTGTAAACGGGACCCCGACCGCCCGTTCGAGGGATTGACTGTTTACCCCCCGCCGAAGACAAAAACCGATTTCGATAAGCTTCATGAGCACGATCGCCGGGATTTCGCGAGGTTTATGGAAATGGAAAATATGAAATGGTGCGAGTGGTGCGGGCGGCGATTTGTGGCGACCCGGAGCGATGCCCGGGCCTGCCCGCGATCGGCATGTAAAAAGGCGCTCTCCCAAAAGTCGCCGATAAGAAAATATAGAAAAACCTGAAGATGCACGCCGACGAGAGGGGATTTACACCATCCCTCTCTTGACGGCAATCAGTTGATCCTGCAAATCTTTCACCTGCTGTTGGAGATGCTTGAACTCCGGTAAAAGTTCGGCCTGTTCCATGACGGTCTTCACCCTCTCCCGGTCCTCTTCGGTGAGCGCCGTCTCGCACTTCACGCACCATCTCCGGGTCGGTCCGTTGATCTCCCCGCAGTGAGGGCATTGCCGGGGCTCAAGGATCTTTGACTTGGTCCTCTCTCCCATCTCCACCCCTGCTACCCGGGCCATCTCGTTCACGACATCAGCCCCCCCGACATGGTTATAACACTTGTCAAACATCGTCGTTGCCGGGTCCCCCCATCCAAGGAGTTTAATCATGCTCTCCTGGGTGCCGTCCTGCACGAGGTGGGTTATCCGTGAATGCCGGAAGATGTGCGGGGTAACGTGTTTCTGGATACCGGCACGCCCGGCGATTTTCCGGATCTGCTTCGCGATGCCGGCATACTGCAGCTGGTTACGACCCGAGCGTTTCCCGCCGCCATTCGCGGTGAGGAAAACGAACCGGTCCCCGGCAGGCTCCCCGGGGTAATCATTCTTCCATGCCGAGAGGTATTCCCGGGCCATGAACAATGGAATAATCCGGGTCTTCTCCGTTTTGAACCGGACCTTCAGGGTTGCATTGACATTGGTAAACGTGACCTGATTCCACCGCAGCGTACCAAGTTCGCCGATGCGGAGGGCGCCTTCATACAGGACAGACACGATCGCCCGGTCCCGGGAGTTCTGGCAGGCTCGCAGCATCGCGTGAACCTCTTCCCTTGAAAAAATCGAGTCCTCGGTCTTGACATCGTACCGGTATGCCGGCGGGGAAATTTCCTTCAGTTTCTTATAGGGGATAGTGGACCTTTCATTGTCCACAAGCCAGAGGAAAAACCGCTTCATGAACCGGACGAAATCGGCCTGGGTATTCTGTTTATACCGGGTGCTCCCGTCCGGCTTCTGTGTGGTCTCGATCGCCTCCCTCGCGGCATACACATCCTTGATGCCACATTCGGGGAATGGCCTCGGCAGGAACTCACGCACTCCGATGAGCGTCACCGTGATTTTAAAGACCCGGGCTGTCGTGATCTTCCGGCTCCTCGCACGAAGCTCCTGGGTAAATTCAAGGATGAGGTCCGCGTCTGCCTGGGAGATCCTCCCCTCCGTCACCGCCCTTGACAGGGCGCTCGTCGAATACCTCCGATATGTCTCATCAGAAGTATGAAAATGGCTAATGCTCTCTTGACCGGCTGGCGTGGTCATGGATTAAAGTTGGGCTAACTTCTATATAATAGTTTCCCAACAGAACATAACCCAAGGTCTATATGCCCCATAGCAGCACTCTTATTTTCACCGGATTTTCCCTCAAAAGTATCCGGAAGAAGTTTTCCGGGCCGGTACACAAAAGAGAGGTTTCTTACGGAACCCGGATACCGACATCCCCCTGCAACCGGCTCCAATCTTTTATCACCTCCCACTTCCATCTCACTGCCGGGGAGAGACCGTGAACAAAAATCCAGAATTTATGACTGTCCGTATCCAGAAACCGGACGACGTGAATTTCATACTCGGCCAGTCCCATTTCATCAAAACCGTGGAAGACCTTGCCGAAGTCGTCGTCAGTTCTGTACCGGGTGCCAAGTTCGGGCTTGCATTCTGCGAGTCTTCGGGAGAATGCCTCATCAGGGTTGAGGGAAATGACGGGGAACTGAGAAGAATCGCGACCGAAAACGCACAGGCGATCGGGGCCGGTCATTCCTTCATCCTCTTCCTGCGGGACTGCTACCCGATCAATGTCCTGAACGCAATCAAGAATCTTCCGGAGGTATGCACCATCTACTGTGCGACTGCAAATCCTGCCGAGATCCTCGTAGCTGTATCGGAACAGGGCAGGGGGATCCTTGGTGTGATTGACGGCGCTGCACCAAAAGGGGTCGAGGGAGCGGACGGAGTCGCATGGCGGATGGAATTCCTTCGGAAGATCGGGTACAAGCGTGCCTGATCGTTTTCCTCAATTTTCGTCGAACAGAGACCCGGAACCGCCAAGGCTCCCCTGGCTGGGGAGGTAACTGCAGATCGGGCACCCCCCCCAGGAAGTCATGGGGGGCCGGTCGATCAGGGGGGGTCCTGATCACCCCCGCGGTCCCATACCTCCCCCTTTTTCCACGCGAACCAGAGGGTGGGGGGTCGGGCGCTCCCCGAAGGACCGGATGAATATCGGTGGACGACGTTTTTGCAAATGGTTAGGGGGAAGGGGGAGGACCCGGCAGGAAGGACCCCCTGGCAGGGGGGGGCAGGGGGTTCCCGATCGTGGAGGGTGGGGGTGCCTGATCAGCTCCTGGTATCCCCTCAACCCGCTTTCACGTCAGAGGAGAAGACAAGGCCCCGACTGGGTTGTGTCAGCTGAAGCGGATGTAGGAAGATCGGCCAACCCTCCCTGGGGGATTCCAAGGGATATCGAAATCTCCATCACCCCCTCCGGATTTGTTGGTAATACAGGGAATCGCTGATGTACCGGGAACAGAAACCACGGGATACCCGCTGTCGGGATCGAATAACAGAAATACGATGCTGTGATGATGGAGAGTCATGAAGAATCTGATCCCCGGAACAGTAGTGCTGCTTGTCCTCATGGCAGCCTTCGCGGCGTGCACGGAACAACAACCGGTGGAGAACGGTGCCGTCATTACCTATACCCTGTACGGAGGTTTTGTCATGCCCGCGTACGCAGTTCAGGAGCTGGTTGTAACTGAACACATGGCGACGTTTACGATCCGTTCTTCTGACGGCGCTGTCACCAGAGAATACAGGAGGAACCTGACCAAGGAACAGTACGATGCGATCGTCCAGGTATTCGCCGACAACAATTTCCCGGCGTTTGGCAACCGCTATGTCGAAGGAGAGAGTCATGTCACCGATGTCGGGTATGCGGACATCAATTTCACCGCCAACGGGAAGAGCAAGGTCGTGACAACCTATAACTACAACGACTTCATGCCGCAGGGGTTGATAACCATACGGGAGAAACTCCAGGAGACCATCGTATATGTGACGACGCTTGACGAGGCACAGATCAAAGAGCTCGCTAAGGACTGGATCCAAAAAGCTCCCACCTATTCGTATGACGGTTCCGGTCTCCAGCCTGTCGGTTACGTCCGGCAGGGTTCAGACCCGGTCCGCCACGTGCTCACGTATAATTTCACGAGCAGCCATGCCGGGTTCGGCAACCGTACCGGGAAGGTGACCGCACAGGTTATCACGCCCCATACGATTTGGGTCACCATCATTGACAGTAGTGTCGACTCTGCAGTGATCGATGGCCTTTGGGATGAGATGGGCCAGTTCATCATCGGATCTGACGAATCCCTCACATTCAGGCCAAAGAAATGCGAGAAACCGCCATGGCAGGTCTGGGAGGAGAACTCCGGGAGGGTGTACATCAGGATGCCGACCGATGAAGAGATTATCCGGAACTACTATGCCTCAGTGTACGAAACTGATGTCCGCGATGTCAGGAAAGTGCAGGTCGCCGAAGTCACCTGCGAAGCGTGCAGCGTCTGTCCGGAGACGTATCAATTCAGCCTGACCGTGAATACCGGAAGGATGCTCCCGCTGCTCGATGAAGGATGGGAAAGGACCGGTGAAAAAAAATAGAAAAATGCACGGAGGATTTTTTGGTGGGAAAATTACGGATCGGACAGGGGTTTTCCCTCAAGATACTCCAAAAGTTTCCGTCCGGGGGAAGTACCCGTGCAAACCGGTCCTGGCGGACTCATGGCGACAGGCCGCTGGTCCGAGGGGGATCCGGTTGGCAGCCCGTCCTTTCCGGGGAACTCCTCCACCACCTCCCATGTGATGCCGTACTTCATGACTCCGAACGGACAGCGGTCGGGCAGACCAAGGGGGGAGTTCGTTTCGAGCGTGCAATCGAGATTATAGAAGCCCGAACATTTTGTGCATAAAAATTTTGTCATTTTTTTCTCGGACTTGATATTTTATTGTCCACATTAATGAATATTTCTATTTTAATCAGGATATTTTCTGATTGAATTCATAATTTTCTCCGAACATCCATCCAGATCGGATCTTCTGTCACCTTTCCCGGGGCGAGGCGATCGCTGTTTCTGGTGAAACAGGGATTTTGCCCGGTTCTCCCCGCGTTCGGCCGGCCTTTATCTTGGTATACCGCAATGATCTTTTCTGCAAAACCGGTTCTGGGAATGACCCCATGGTCACCCCTGTATGCAGGAAGCACGGAAGAGAATGAGGTCTGACCCAAAAGAACGGCCGAATGCTGCTTCGGCCGCGATGGATGCATGGGAGAAGGCGTACACAAACCAGGGGAGGATTTGGGGAGGTGCGCCGTTTCCGGTCGAAAATATGCCTGATGCAGCGCGGGTACTCGAGATGGGGTGCGGAAGCGGGAGACTGCTTGCAGCGCTTGCAGGAAAAGCATCAGAATGCATCGGATTCGATTTTTCGAGGACCGCCTGCAGGCTTTCCCGGCAGGCAGTCAGCGATCCCGGTGTAACGATTCTCACCGCGGATGCTTGTCACATCCCCATCAGGCCGTCATGCATCGATGTCGTCGTCGCATACCATATCGTCGGTCACCAGACAGAACGAGATCGCACAGCACTCTGCCTTGAAGCAGCACGCGTGCTGCGCAAGGGTGGGCAGTTGATCTTCTGTGACTTCTCCGAAAAGGATTTCAGAGCAGGCCGGGGCCAGGCGATTGAGGACCGCACATACCTGCGCGGAAACGGGATCATCACCCATTACTTCACGGAGGAGGAGATCCGATCCATACCGGGCCCGTTCCGCATCTGCAGTCTCGCAACAGTCAGTCATCCCATGGTCGTCAGCGGCAAGGCATTCAACCGTTCTGAGCTTGTGGCTACGTACACCCGGCTCTGATTCAAATCAGTTTGTCCCGGGGACGCACCCCGGCCTGCAAAACGAAAAACCTGGTGACCCGGTGCGTCGTCTCTTCAGCAGGATCTGGTGGAAAGGAGAGAAAACGAAGGAGGCTAATCGTTCCGGACAGCGTAATAATAGGTGCCCGCCCCCGCAAGACCGAGAATGGCAATGACCGTAGCTGTGACCGGCAGCCCCGACGTGGGCGCAAGTGTCGCAGGAACCGCAGTTGTCTCTTCGATCACCGGCACAGCCGTCGCCGCCGGAGTGGCAATGGTTGTAACCTTCACGGTCGCCCGGGTTGTGACCGGTCTCTGGGATGGCGTAGTTGTTACCGTGTCAGCTTTCTTCGAAGGGTCGATCACGACATGCCGGATCGACGGGAGCGTCGACGAGTCGGTGAACGACTTGGTATACCCGTCAGGGAAGTTGACCGTCGTCGTCTGGGGTGTGAAATCCGCGGTGATCACGGAGCTGACCGCGGAATCCTGAAGGGCAATCTCTGCTTTGGAGAAGTCCATGCTCGTAGTAAGATACTCGGTCCCGGTGGGGGTGTCGCTCAGCTGGGCGAAGTCCTTGAGGCGGAGCGTTGCACCCGATCGTGAGAAGGCGATCACTTCCGGAGGGTCGGTGCTCGTGGAGAGACCTTTCACCAGTTCTTCTTCGAGCACTGACTCCGGGATCGCATTTTCGATAAAACCCTCCAGCGTGTAATCAAATACTGCCGTTGCGTCTCCATCGGAAGCAACGGTTATCACCAGGGAGTCCGCAGTAAATGCAGCTCCGGGACACATGAGGAAGGAGAGGCAGAGTACCAGGGATCCCAGGCAAACAAGGCGGCGATGATCCGGCTGCATAAAGCGTCACGTTTGCAGGTCCCGGCATTTAAATTCCTTGGAAGCACTTGGTTCGACAGATTCACCAGAATGGATCGATCGCTGCGGCGTTTCCCGTACTCATGTTGATATAGGAATCCCGCATAACCGTTCTGGCAATGGTCATTAATATTATCGATATCTTTCTTCATATCGACGAAAACCTCAAACCGGTCATCCAGGAATATGGTGTCTGGACGTACCTTATCCTGTTTGTCATAATTTTTCTGGAGACTGGGCTTGTCATAACACCCTTCCTCCCGGGTGATTCCCTCCTCTTTGTTGCCGGCGCCTGCGCGGCAAGCGGGCTTCTGGAATTTCCGTACCTCCTCCTTGTCTTTGCCCTCGCTTCTATCGTCGGTGATACCGTCAACTACTGGATCGGGAATTATATCGGCTTAAAAGTCCTTCAGTGCCGGTTTCCGAATATCCTGAAGAAAGAATATATCGACCGGACCTACGGATTTTATGAACAGTACGGGGGGCTCACCATCTTCGTCGCCAGGTTCGTCCCGATTGTCCGAACGTTTGCCCCGTTCCTTGCCGGTGTCGGTTCCATGGAATATCGCCGGTTCCTCACCTTTAACATCCTTGGGGGGGTCGCCTGGTCGCTCGCGCTGGTCTCCGCCGGATATTTCTTCGGCTCGATCCCGATTGTCAAGGAGAACCTCAATATCCTAATCTATCTCGTCATCCTCATTACCGCAGCAACCGTCTTCATGATTCTCGCCTCTCTCGTCTCCGCGTACCTGAAACAGCGCCGGTGCGCAGATGCCGGTACACCGGATACCGGCACACCGGGGGAAAAATAACGGACCGGCTTACCCGTCTATGGGCCAGTCGTGATAATCATCCCGGTATTATCGACTGCTGTTGTGAAGGCGATTGTCAGACCAAGCGGGCGTAACAGGTTTTCCATCTCCGCATGGTTCTTTTCGGTGACAACGGCGATCGAGGGTCCGACAGAGCTCATCCCCACGAACTCGAGCCCGGCTTCACGCAGCATGCTCATGTAATGGTAGATCCGGTAGCTGTGGTGTTCGACCTCTGCGCGCTTCGAGCCGCGGAACTCGATCTCCCAGATAATGTCCCCAATCCTCTTCAGATCATTATCTTCAAGAGCCGGGATCAGGTCCATCAGAAGAAGGTATGCCTTGAGCTCGCGGTCGCGGTAGTCCAGCGTCCGGGCCTTGTTCATGAGCAGGTCGAATTCCTTGGTCCCTGCAGAGGAAATATCTGTCGGGGGGATGAGAATATGGACGAATTTTCCCTCGGCAAAAGGGTGGTGGAAGACGAGGGAGAGCTCGTCGCCCATAATCGCCATGCCGCCATGCGTGCTCACCGCAGGTCCGACCCCGGTCTCAAAACCGAAGGCGATATGTCCATCAGCGGTCTCCTCAACGTAATTATGGCCGATCAGCTTGCGCAGCTGCGTGTTGGTCAGCGGGGCGCCAAGAGCAACATTCATCGCGGTCGCCACCGCGATCATGACCGTACTGGTCGAACCGAGTCCGACATGTTGTCGCTGGTGGTCCCGCGCCCGGATCGAAAAGCCCCCGGTATAGCCGACCGCCCGCCGGAAAACTTCCACGAAGTTCCGGATGAGTGGCGCGCGGCCATAGTCGATCTCGATCTTTTCTTCCGTACAGGAGACCTCTGCAGTGCAGTAACACTGGATCGCGAACCCCACACCTCCACCCCCGGGATGGTCCGGGGCAAACCGGTTCATGTCGAGAACCGTCAGGTGGATCCGGGCCGGCGCCCGGACCATGACAGTCCCTGTTCCGGGTTTGAGAACGTGCGGCAGTCTCTCGAACCCCAGCGTGTACACAACCTCGCCCGGGGAGAAGGTCCTGAACTCGTACTCGACGAGGTCGAGGTCGCCCCCCCGGATTTTCCTTACCGTCATGGTCAGGCCCTCCCGGCCCGTTTGTCAGGCAGAGTGCACCAGACAATCTCGGGGATCCATCCCGGTTGTGGCGTCATGCGCTAAAGTGGGTTCGTTTTGAGGAATAAAGGTATTGCAATCTCACGGGCATGGTGCCTCTGTCCGAACACAGGAGATTGAGGGACTGGAAAGTCACACCCCTGCGCCCGACAGACATTCGGGCGGAACGGATCAAACCTGTAATGGTAATATCCTTGCACTGCAAACGAAAGCAATGTATGAAATCAACTGCTCTCTTCCTTTTGCCGGTGTTTATCCTGCTGGTCTTCGTATCTGCCGGATGCCTCTCCGGTTCCGAACCGATGACAACGACCGCGGGTACTCCCCTGCCGACACAGATTCCCGAAACTCCTCCCCCAACCGCGGAACCAATAGCGGTATCACTCGCACCCGGTCCGACCCAGACACTCCCTCCGCAATACTATGTCGAGGTCCAGGTTGAGAAGCAGAACCAGGCAGGGGTCCCGACTATCACCGTCACCTTCCGTGGGGGGACCGGTATGGCATTTACCGAGCAGGTAAATATTCAGGTCACGCGCTCTGATGGAGTCGTTGAGACGGCGACCATGTACAAGCCGAAGGTCGGTGACGAGAGGAACCTGAAGGGGACCGCGAATGACGACCGGGTCGAGGTTTCCGTTCTTGTCGCAACCGGAGATTCCTACACGATATATGATGCGCTCGTACCGTACCAATCGATAAATCCCTGAAAAAAATTTTTTCGTACGCGATAACCGGCTGTCGGAAACGCCAGCTCCCGCCAGGCTCATTTCCCTTTATGCTTTTCTTCCAGCAGATTCCGGATTTCTTTGATATCTTCTGCCATCTGCCGGATCTCCGGGTTCATCCGCCGGTTCTGGTGGGAGGTGATCCTGTTCCATATGTCATACTTTTCAAAGAACCACCCGATACTGGTACAGAATATCACGAGAGCGGTTACCGCGATCGGGATGATCCAGAACGGCATGTAGATCCCTTTTACGGTAAACATTGTGACCAGGTTCATCCCAAAATTTACAATCCCGATCAGGATGGCAATAATCCCGAACCCGAAAACGAACCAGACATAGAACGGGATAAGCCGGTCGGTTATGGTCATGTCAACTTCCTTTCCCCTCGGATTTTCATAATATTTTCCGTCCCCGCTGCCGCTGCTCCACGCGGGGAGGGAACGTGCAGCGACAGCCTCAGGGGGAGACCTGAAAAGCCGTCCCGTCGAAGACTGCAATGAGCCGTTCTCCTTCCGAGACGGTGATCCTGTAGGTCCAGAAGTTCCCCTGACGGCCGGTAAAGTCCGCTACCGCTTCGAGATCACCGGATGCCGGGGCGATATACTGGATGCTTGCAGAGACGGCGACCCGGTCGCACCCCCCGGCATTGGCAGCGACTGCGAATGCCTGGTCAGCGAGGGTGAAGATTGCCCCGCCATGAATGACACCATGGGGATTCCGTTTCCCCTCTGCGGGCATCAGGATCCGCGCAAACCCGTCCCGCGCTTCGACAACAGAGAGACCCAGTGCCCGCGCAAACTCACACGCAGAGAAGAGCATGGCTCGCGACTGGACAAGATCGCCGGAATTCATGGGCGGGGCTGCAGTCATGGTATGGTGTGAGATGGTATCGGAAACCTTAAAAGACTGATGAGGACAGCTCCCCATAAAGGATGGGATATTTACGATCCGGAACCCGAGAATGGACAGACGCTAGAGTTTCGTTATCCTCAACCGGTACGTGAACGGGCGTCCGGTCTTCCAGTCCTCGTCGTAGTTCATCCACCGGGGATCAACAACGAGAGAATACCTCCCGACGTCCTCAATGGAAAACGTCCCGATCCTGTCCGTGACGCGTTCCCAGAAAAAGACCGGCGCCGTACTCCCCCACTGGAGTCTGGTCACCCCCGTTTCATACCGGGGGGCTTCGCCAGGAGCCTGGATCCGGATCGCATCCATGTAGCCGACAACATAGACGATGACCGGCTTTTCAGACTGGATTGAGACCTGGAACCGGTCCCCCTCGTACAGGAAATCGTACCCCATGTCTTCAAAAGGGTACTCCTTGTATTCGCGGATCGTGAGGGAATAGGTGTCATCGAGGATGATCGTCCCCGACCCGGCGGTTGTCCCTGCCGTTGTTACCATCACCGGCTCTCTCCGACTCGTGCTCTGTTGTGCTGGTTGCGCCGGGAGAGGTGTTGCGGTTATCGAGGGCGTGATAATCCCTGCGGCAGGGCTTTCATCGCCACCGGGGATCGTCGTCGTGAAATTCTCTCCCGGCTGAACTGGGCCGGAGCACCCGGGGAGAATACAGAGGAGGGACAGGATACAGAAGACAACCAGACCGGGGAGACCGGGACATTTTTCCACCTTCATTCCCCCTGCAACGGTTTCCCCACGGGAAAGCCCTCTGGGTTCACTTGTATTCTTTCTGGGAGTACTGGTACTTCTCGACCCGCCCCCCGTGGGCGACAATGTACATCCATTCGTACAACGACCTGACCGATCCGTATTTCTTGTACCTTCGCATCGAAAACCCGACTTTCATGGTGCCGATGAACCGGACCTTTCCGAGCTTGTTCATCCTGAGTGCGATCTCGACATCGTCACCGGCATCGATGTTCCGGTAGAGCCCGGCCCTGATGACCGCGTCGCGGCGGAACGCTGTGTTGCACCCGAGGGTATAGTAGAAGATCCGCGTGTAGTACCCGACACGCGAATACAAATTGGCTGCAAAGAGGGAGATCGAATTTTTCACGCCGGTCTCGATCGGGTAGACCGGCCCGTATATCTGCACGATCCCCGGGTCCCGGAATGCCCGCTTGATCGTCGCAATCCAGGTAGGAGGGAGGATGCAGTCCGCATCGGTCGTCGCGACGATCTCGCCGCAGGCCGCCATGATCCCATCATTCCGTGCTCCGCCGACCTTGGGACTGGTCTGGATAAAGACCTTGTCTGCATACTTCTGCGCGATCTCCCGGGTCCGGTCCCTGGAATTGCCATCGACCACGATGATCTCGTACTCGCTGCGCGGAACGGTCTGGTGCCGGAGCGAGACGAGGCACTGGGCGATATTCTCCTCCTCGTTGAACGTCGGGATAATAACCGAGATCATGGATTCACACCTCTATTTTTTGATCGGGTGCCTATTAAGGGTGCTGCCGGGGGGATGTGGTGGAAGGGTAGCTCTTCACAAAGTCCAGGACGCTGCGGATGCAGCCGTCCATGTTCAGGTACTCGAACTGGGCGAACCGGCCGACAAGCGGGATGGAACGGGAACTGCAGAACTCCTTTACGGTTTTGATGTTATCCAGGTACGCGAGGTCGTAAACGACATACGCGAATGGCTGGCGCATGACCCGGGAATTGCGGATTTGGTCTCGATCAACAAGCCCCATCCGGGTAATCGTCTCTGCCGCTTCCCCCGCGAGTTCTTCATCGGTCATGCGTGAGACCTCATCGCCGGGCTGGTGGGTGATCTCCGCAAGGATCGAGGAACACCCCCGGGGTGCTGCATTCCGGCTGTACGTCGACGGGAAGGAGATCCGGTTCGTCTTTCCGAGTTTCGGGTCCGGGACGTACAGCCACGAGATCGCGGGCACCGTTCCTTCAATCTCGAACGCGACTGAAACGAGAGAGTTATAGACCAGGGCATCGCAGGCGCTCCGGACATCTGAAGGGACGTTGTCGAGGCAGGGGAGGAGGTGCTGGACCGGGATGGTCGAGATGATCCGTTCGGCTTCGATCGACGTGCAGCCATCGCTGATCGTAAAACTGCTTCCGTTTCTGCGGATGGACGAAATTCGGAATCCGGTCCGGACAAGGTTTTGCACCGGTTTTGTTATGGCATGGACGAGCGCTTCGATCCCGCCATTGAGCGGGTACGAGAAGACCGCCTGGTGGGTATACCCCTCGGTCGGTATCCCGATCGCAGATTTGAGGACGTCCTCGACTGGAGGGCGGGGGATCCTGCCCTCTACCCAGTGGGCGGACATCCGCTCGGTCGGGTATTTCCAGATCTTCTCATTGTAGGGGACCATGTAGCACTCTGCGATCCCCCTGCCAAATGTCCCGAAAATCCACTCCCGGAAGTTGGCAGGAGAGGGGACAATCCCCTTTTCGAACGCGATTTGCGCCTTGACAAACTCGTTGATGCAGAAGAACCGGTCTTCTGGAGGGAGATCAGAAAGCCCATTCTCGAACGGATACTTCACGAACGCCCCCTTGTAAAAGATCTTGGTGTTCCGTGGATTGCGCTGTTCATTGCCCTCAATCATCCGGCGCATAAAGGAGAGGACTTCTGCATCCCGAGAGAAGATAATGTGCGAGCCGCCGGTATCGAACGTGAACCCGTTACCGGTCACCGAGCGGCAGAGTCCTCCGACCTTGTCCTCGGCTTCGAGAACGATGACATCGTCTCCCCGTTCGTGGAGAAGCCGGGCGAGCGTGAGCCCGGAAAGCCCGCCGCCAAGAATCGCAGTTGTCACGCAGGAATAGTGGGACGCAGGAGAATATTATTGTTGATGGGGAAGGATGAAGAGGAGGAATTCCTCCCCATTTTTACGGCTGCTTCTGGATATACCACCCTGTCAGCGTTTCATCCAAGACTTTCTCGCTGTGCGGGGGGGTCAGGTAACTGACCACGATCATTGCAATGACCGAGATGACGAATGCATAGAACGAGAAGTGGAAGGGCATCGGGATAATGTTGATCTTGAAGTAGCTGAGGCCACCAAAGAAGAGCGAGGCGACAAGCCCGAGCAGCATCGCAGAGAACGCCCCCTGCTGGGTTGCCCGTCGCCAGTAGAGCCCGGCAAGGAGCGGGACGGCAAAGGTCGCGAACATGATTCCGATCCCTGCCCAGATGAGCCAGACCAGCATGTCCGGCGGGTTAAGGGCGAGGAGCAGGGTAACGACGGCTGCGGTCAGGACGGAAACCTGGCTGACGAGGATAACCTTCTTCTCCGGTGCATCAGGCCGCAAAATCTTCTTGTAAATATCCCAGGAAAAGTATGTCCCGATGGTGAGCATCAGTCGGTCGGTCGTCGACATGACGGCGGCAAGAACGATCACCGCAAAGATGCCCCACAGGGCAATACTCGGGAGTGCTGCCTGAACGCCGTAAACAAAGATGAAATCCGAGGCATTCTTCACATCCGGAAGCGTGACGAGCCCGTCTTTGACAAGGACGATCCCCGCAAAGCCTGCGAACTTCAAAAGGAACATGACGATCCCGTAGACGACGAACGCGATCAACGGGGACCATTTGAAGTATTTCACGTCCTTGACACACAGGATATTGTTGATCACATGCGGGGCGCAGGCAAGGCCGATGGTAAGCAGCAGGAAGAACGACACGATATATGTCGGGGTAAATACGGCTCCTGCACCCGTCACCCACGGGTCGACATTCGTCGGGTTGACGGATGCCATCACCTGATTGATATTTTCAAAACCCCCGGCAGCCATGATCACGATCGGGGCCATGATAACAACCCCGATGATCAGCATGAGACCCTGGACGAGCGTTGTCCACGCGACCGCATAAAGTCCGCCGATCACCGTGTAGACAGTGACGATAGCGGCACCGAGGAGGAGTGCAAGCCAGTGTGGCAGACCGAAGAGCCACATCAGGACGATGCTGATCGCCGTGTATTGCCCGGCAAGATAGATCATCGAGACAACGATGCCGGAAACCGCGCTCAGGGCCCGCAGGGACTGCTGGCTCTCGTACCGGTGGGCAAGGTAATCCTGAACAGTGATATATCCCGACTTCTTTGCTACCGTCCACATCTTGACACCAAAGAAGATGATGCAGAATGCAATCGAGAGCGGGACAGCAATCTGCTCCCAGATTGTCGGCCAGGCGAATTTGAAGCCGAGCCCCGAGACGCCGAGCAGGGACATCCCCGAGCAGACCGATCCGATCATGAGCATGGTAAAGACCCAGAAATCGAGCGAACGGCCGGCGACAACATAATCGGACATGTTCTGGATCTTTTTGCTTGCCCAGACACCAATGGCAAGCATGACGATACAGTACAGGGCAACAAGGCCGGCGGCAACAGGGTCGATCATGCTGAGATCTCCTTGAAATTCAGACCCCAGAGGATCAAAGCGATCAGGATGATCAACACAGCTCCGCCCACGGCGACGATTGTCAGTAATGGAAGGCCAAACATTGTACCAGAATAAGCGTGCAGTATGCTAACATTTAACATATTCGAATTGTTTTTCCGCCAGAATGAACCTTATTGCGGATTAAAGGGTTCTCCTGCGGGTAAAATGGGAGCCGAATGCATTGAAAATATACGGTAGACGGATCGAAAAAAAGAGAAACAACCGGGATACTATTTTCCCGTCCCGGCTGTTTTTGATCCGCGCAAAATGCCGATCCTTCCGGTCCGGACCAGTTCCTTGATGCCATATTGCCTGAGGAGTTTCTCAAGGGCATCGATCTTGTCGGTATCGCCGACAACCTGGAGCACCATGGTCTTTGCCCCGACATCAACGATCTGGGCACGGAAGATCTCGGCGATCTGCATGATCTCGGCGCGGGAGGTTCCCGGATCGGCTGCTACCTTGATCAGGGCGAGTTCGCGTTCCACGCGTTCGTTCTCCATCAGATCGGAAACTTTGATGATATCGATGAGCTTGTTGAGCTGCTTTGTCACCTGCTCGACTTTCTCGTCATCCCCGATGACCACGATGGTGATGCGGCTCATGCCGGGCTCCTCGCAGGTGCCGACGGCGAGGCTCTCGATGTTGAACCCGCGCCGGGAGAAAAGGTTGGTGACCCGGGAAAGTACCCCGGCTTTGTTCTCGACAAGGACGGCAAGCGTGTGCTGCTTCATGATGGCGTATGCCCCCCGATCATCTCGTTGATGGCAGCCCCGGCCGGCACCATCGGGAAGACGTTCTCCTCCCGCTCGATCCGGAAGTCCATGACGAACGGGCCGTCGCAGTCGAGTGCAGCCTTCAAGGCCGGCATAACATCCTCGCAGGACTCAACCTTCATGCCGTCAATGCCATAAGCATTGGCAATCTTCACAAACTCCACTGGAGGCAGTTCCGTGAAGGAATACCGCCGGTCATAGAAGAGCTCCTGCCATTGCCGGACCATGCCGAGGTACATGTTGTTCATAATCGCGATCTTGACCGGAATCTTATTTGCGGCGACCGTACCCATCTCCTGGATGTTCATCTGGATGGACCCGTCTCCGGCAACGTCGAAGACCGGGAGATCGGGACGTGCGAAGTGGGCACCGATCGCGGCCGGGAACCCGTAACCCATGGTCCCGAGACCCCCGCTCGTGATCCAGGTCCGCGGGTGCCGGAAGGTGAACCACTGTGCCGTCCACATCTGGTTCTGTCCGACCTCGGAGACGATCACGGCATCGCCTTTCAAGAGCTCGTTCATCTGCTGCAGGATGAACTGCGGGTGGAGACACCCGTCCTTCCGGTATTTAAGGGGGTGGTGCTGCTTCCAGTGCTTCACACGCTTCATCCAGGCATCCTTTGCGCCGGTCTTCTTGAACAGCGCAAGCATATCCTTCAGCACAAGCCGGACATCCCCGACAATCGGGACATCCACCCGCTTGTTCTTCCCGATCTCGGCAGGATCGATATCGATATGGATGATTTTCGCGTTGGGAGCAAACTTGCTGGCATTCCCCGTGACACGGTCATCGAAACGGACACCGATCGCGATCAGCAGGTCTGACTCCGTGATCGCGAAGTTTGCGTACTCTGTCCCGTGCATGCCGAGCATGCCAAGGTTCAGGGGGTGGTCGCCCGGGATGCATCCGATCCCCATGAGCGTTGTTGTCACGGGGATCGAGAGCATGCCTGCGAGCGAGACCAGCTCGGCGGAGCCGTTTGAGGCGATGACTCCCCCGCCGGCATAGATCACCGGCCGCTCGGCTGCCGCGATCAGCTGGAGGGCTTTCTCGATCTGCCGCTTATGCCCTTTGTATGTCGGGTTATACCCCCGGAGGCTGACCGTCTCGGGGTATTCAACCTTCTCGACAACACCCGTGCTGACATCTTTCGGCACGTCGATAAGGACGGGGCCGGGCCGTCCCGTCCCGGCAATATAGAAGGCTTCCTTAACTGTCCGGGCAACATCACGGGCATCTTTAATCAGGTAATTGTGCTTGGTGACCGGCATCGTGATGCCGGTGATATCGGACTCCTGGAATGCATCGTTGCCCAGCAGGTTTGTCGGGACCTGTCCGGTGATCGCGACGATGGGGATCGAGTCCATGTATGCAGTCGCAATACCCGTAACAAGGTTGCATGCGCCTGGACCTGAAGTTGCAAGACAGGCGCCGACCTTCCCGCTTGCCCGGGCATACCCGTCGGCAGCATGCGCTGCTGCCTGCTCGTGCCGGACGAGGAGGTGCTTTAAGCTGGAGTCGTAGAGCTCATCATAGATTGGGAGAACCACGCCGCCAGGGTAGCCGAATAAGATATCGACACCCTCGCGCTGCAATGATTCAACGAGGATTTTTGCCCCGGTCTTCATGTTCTTCCCTCAGTAGTCTGTTCATGCCGGCGATCATCGCCTCGACACTTGCCATGATGATGTCGGTGCGCGCGCCACGTGAAGTAATTATCTTCCCGTCCTTACTTAATCTTACGGTAACTTCCACGAGAGCGTCGGTCCCGCCGCTGATTGCGTCCACATGGTACTCTTCGAGCCGGATATCCGCTACATCAGCGATCGATTTGCGGAGGACCTGCATGGCGGCATCGACCGGGCCGTCACCCGTGGCAGCCCCGGTGATCTCCTGCCCGTTGACAACGAGGGTCACCGATGCTGTGGGGATCATGGAACTCCCCGAGACAGCGGTGAACTGGCGCATCCGGATGAATGGTTTGCACTCGATGGCAAGGACGGCATCTGCGATTGCCATCAGGTCGGTGTCGGATACGCGTTTCCCTTCATCGCCCAGCTTCTTGACCCTTTTCACGATCTCCCGCAGCTGGTTCTCATCGGTCGAATAATGCATCTCTTCGAGCGCTGCTTCCACGGATGCGGAGCCGGAATGTTTCCCGAGCACGATCCGGCGCTTCCTGCCGATCGTCTCCGGCTGGACGGACTCGTACGTCGCCGGTTCCCGCATCACCCCATGGGCATGGATACCGCTCTCGTGGGTAAAGGCCATCTCCCCGACGATGGCCTTGTTGACCGGCAGCGGGATGCCGGTAAGACGCGAGACAAGGGTTGCAAGGTGATAGATCTCCTCTTTCCGGATCCTTGTCTTGTACCCGTAGAGTACCTCGAGTGCCATGACAAGCTCCTCGTAGGGGGTGTTGCCGGCACGCTCCCCGATCCCGTTGACCGTGGCATGCGCACAGGTCGCCCCGGATTTCAGGGCGGCAAGGGTGTTGCCCAGCGCCATCCCGAGGTCGTCGTGGCAGTGGATGGAGAGCGGGGCGATTGCAGCAAGCGGCGGTATGAATTCCGCGGTCTTTTCCGGGGTGAGGATGCCGACGGTATCGCAGAAACAGAGCCGGTCAGCCCCGCACCGGACACCTTCGGTGAAGAGTTCCCGCAGGAACACCTGGTCTGCACGGGAGGCATCTTCCCCGGAGAGTTCGACGATCAGCCCGCGCTCTTTGGCGTAGGTAACCGCGCTGAACGCCATCTCGGCGACCTGTTCCCGCGTCTTTCGCATCTTCTTCGCGATATGCAGGTCGCTGACCGGGATGACGAGGTGGACGGAATCCGCCCCGAAGTCCGCGGCAAGATCAATGTCGCCGGGAAGGGCCCGGACATACGTGCAGATCTCCGACGAGAGGCCCGCTTCCGAGATCCGGCGGATCGCAGAACGTTCTCCCTCGGATGCTGCCGCGGATCCGGCCTCGATAACATCGATACCGACAGATGCCAGTTTGGCTGCTATCTCCAGTTTCTGTTCGGGTTTCAGCGAGACACCGGGCGTCTGTTCCCCGTCCCGTAACGTGGTATCAAAAAAGCGGATCATTTCAGCGAATAAAACACTCACTCATGGCAAACACCATACAGCTAAGTAGGGACAAACATTATTTATAGGTTCGGAACTCCGCACTGGAGTGCACCAGATCAGTACACCCACGACAGGAAGAGCCGCCCCAGTCAGCGGGTTTGGATTAAAAAACGGTCGTCAGATCTGCTGACACCAGGAAGACGTTACTATCATGTACCAGTCATTCTCCATAGTATACAGGCAGGAAACTATGATATGACAGAATGTCCCGACATGGTTCCGGAACTCTCCAATCCGTCGCTCTATTTTAACCGGGAACTCTCCTGGCTTTCATTCAACCGTCACGTCCTTGATGAAGCGAAGGATACGACGCACCCGCTGCTTGAACGGGTCAAATTCCTTGCAATCTTTGCAAACAATCTCGACGAATTCTTCATGATCCGTGTCGCCGGTCTCCAGCGCCAGCTGACAAAAGGCGTTCTGGAGGCGCCACCGGACGGGATGACCCCCTCCCGCCAGCTCGATGCCCTGCATGCTGCCCTGATCCCGGTACTCGCTGAGGCCGAATCCTGCTGGGCAGGAGACCTCATCCAAAACCTCGCCAAAGCCGG
>Ga0116155_10001137_pt1 | contig 19536 bp, 16 predicted proteins | sample AD_UKC032_MetaG_FD_89890 | JGI IMG/M metagenome (GOLD analysis project Ga0116155, IMG submission 89890) | Active sludge microbial communities of municipal wastewater-treating anaerobic digesters from USA - AD_UKC032_MetaG | ecosystem: Engineered > Bioreactor > Anaerobic > Digestate | place: USA...
CGGCATCAACGACCTGCTTGAGCCCGACTATCTGGCCTACATGCTGATGTATGACTCGGTGCATGGCCGCTTCCAGGGGACTGTCGCCGTAGATGGCAACACCCTGATCGTCAACGGCAAGAAAATCCGCCTGACCGCCGTCAAGGATCCCGCCGAACTGAAGTGGAACGAAGTGGGCGCCGACATCGTCGTCGAGTCCACCGGCCTGTTCCTGACCAAGGACACCTGCCAGAAGCACATCAATGCCGGCGCCAAGAAGGTCATCCAGAGCGCGCCCAGCAAGGACGACACCCCGATGTTCGTGTACGGCGTCAACGACAAGACCTACGCCGGCCAGACCATCATCTCCAACGCCTCTTGCACCACCAACTGCCTGGCCCCGGTCGCCAAGGTGCTGAACGACACCTGGGGCATCAAGCGTGGCCTGATGACCACCGTCCACGCCGCCACCGCCACTCAGAAGACGGTGGACGGCCCGTCCAACAAGGATTGGCGCGGCGGTCGCGGCATCCTGGAGAACATCATCCCGTCCTCGACTGGCGCCGCCAAGGCCGTCGGCGTGGTCATCCCGGAACTGAACAAGAAGCTCACCGGCATGGCCTTCCGCGTCCCCACCTCCGACGTGTCGGTGGTTGACCTGACTGTGGAGCTGAACAAGCCTGCGACCTACAAGGAAATCTGCGCCGCGATGAAGGCCGCCTCGCAAGGCGCCATGAAGGGCGTGCTGGGCTACACCGAAGACAAGGTCGTCGCGACCGACTTCCGTGGCGAGACCTGCACCTCCACTTTCGACGCCGATGCCGGCATCGCGCTGGACGACACCTTCGTCAAGGTGGTGGCCTGGTACGACAACGAATGGGGCTACTCCTGCAAGGTTCTGGAGATGGTCCGCGTCATCGCCAAGTAAGCGGTCGCCACGCCGTGGCGGTTCCTTGCTGAACTGAAACCACCCGCCCCCGCCGCCTTGCGCTTCGCGCTCGGATGGACGGGGGTTTTGTATGGAGGAGAAGGTAATGAATTTCAAACGTATGACCGATCTGGATCTGGCCGGCAAGCGAGTCTTCATCCGCGCCGACCTGAATGTGCCGGTCAAAAACGGCAAAGTGACGTCCGACGCCCGCATCACGGCCTCGATGCCCACTATCGAGCACGCGATGAAGGCGGGCGCCAAGGTGATGGTGACATCCCACCTGGGCCGCCCCACCGAAGGCCAGTTTAACCCGGAAGACTCGCTCCAGCCGGTGGCCGACGTGATGGCCGCCAAGCTGGGTAAGCCGGTGCGCGTGATCCGCGACTGGGTCAACGGCGGCTTTGACGTCGCCAACGGCGAAGTGGTGCTGCTGGAAAACTGCCGCGTCAACAAGGGCGAAAAGAAGAACGTCGAAGAGACGGCGAAGAAATACGCCGCCCTGTGCGACATCTTCGTCATGGACGCCTTCGGCACCGCCCACCGCGCCGAAGCTTCGACTCATGGCATCGCCAAGTTCGCGCCGGTGGCTTGCGCCGGCATCCTGCTGACCGAGGAACTCGACGCGCTGACCAAGGCGCTGGCCAAGCCGGCTCGCCCGCTGGTCGCCATCGTCGGCGGCTCCAAGGTCTCGACCAAGCTGACCGTGCTGGAAAGCCTGTCCGAGAAGGTCGACCAGATGGTGGTCGGCGGCGGCATCGCCAACACCTTCCTCAAGGCGGTCGGCAAGAACGTCGGCAAGTCGCTGTGCGAGGACGATCTGGTGCCGACTTCGCAGGCGCTCCTGGAGAAAATGAAGGCGCGCGGTGCGAACATTCCTATCGCGGTGGACGTGGTCTGCGGTAAGAAGTTTGATGCCGCTGAACCGGCAGTGCTCAAGGACGCCGGCGCGGTCAGCGACGATGACATGATCTTCGACATTGGCCCGAAGAGCGCCCAGGAACTGGCCGACATCATCATGCAGGCCGGCACCGTGGTGTGGAATGGCCCGGTCGGCGTGTTTGAATTCGACCAGTTTGGCGAAGGCACCAAGACCGTCGCCATGGCCATTGCCAACACCAAGGCCTTCACTCTGGCCGGCGGCGGCGACACCATCGCGGCCATCCAGAAGTACGACATCTACGACAAGGTGTCCTACATCTCCACCGCCGGCGGCGCGTTCCTGGAATTCCTGGAAGGCAAAGTCCTGCCCGCCGTTGAAATTCTGGAGCAACGGGCGAACGGCTGATTCCCGAATATTGAACACATGCTTAGCGGGCGACACAAAGTCGCCCGTTTTCTTTAGCAGCGCATGCCAAAAATCGCAATACGACAGCGGCGATTTTGTCATAATACTCAAGCCATCCATGCGGATGGTTGATGAACGAAACACAATCTCATTAGACCGGATATTAGAACAGCCACTATGACCGTTATTCTTAAATCCCACGCCAAGGTTGGCGTTTACGTAGACGCCGCCAATATTTCCCGCAACGGCGGGCAGCGCATGCAATACGATGTCCTGCGCGAATTCGCCTGCCGCGACCATGCCGAACCGCTTCGGCTAAACGTCTATCTGACCTATGATGAGGAACGCGCCGAAACGAATACGGTCTATCGGGACAAGGCGCGCGCTTATCAGTCGGCCTTGCGCGAACTCGGTTACAAAGTCATCGAGAAGCGGGTTAAATGGTTCCAGGACGAAGCCGGCAACCGTTATGGCAAGGCCAACGCCGATCTCGACATGGCGGTGGATGTGCTGCTGCAATCGGAAAATCTCGACCGGGTGCTGCTGGCGACTGGCGACGGCGATTTCGTGCAGGTGGTGCGCGCCCTGCAAAACAAGGGTTGCCGGGTGGAAACTCTGGCGTTCGATAATGTGTCCGAAGAATTGCGCCGGGAATCGGACATGTTCATATCCGGCTACCTGGTGCCAGGCCTGTTGCCGACCCGTGGCGATGACTACTTTGCGCCGGCGTGGGGGGCGATGGGCTCGCGGGTGCGTGGCTACTGCTACCACCACGACGACAACAAGAGCTTTGGCTTCATGCGGTTTCTGGTCAAGCTGTCGCCGTATCTGTGGAAGACCGACTCGCGCGACGCCGATTCGCCCTATCGGACTGCATTTTTTCACGACTCCAGCCTGCCGGACGGCTTTAATGTCATGAAGCTGCCGTCCCGTAACCATATTTTTGAATTTACCCTGGCCGAACCGAACGGCAAGCAACCGGTCGCCACTGATATTGTTCTGGTTCATCCTGCCTCGTCCTGAACGGATCGTGGGTAGGAGAACGTTGAAGCGCGTTTTTGTCGAGGAGCATGATGCCTACGAGTCGAATGCTGAAGTTTCTGGTCGGGCTGCCGCTGATTCTCATGCTGAGCCTGACGACGGCGGTCGCCAAACCGGTTACTGAACCGGGCGGCGCGGCAGTCGCCGTCGCGCCCCTGGTTCCCACCGCCCGGCAAACCGCGCTTGACAAAACCATCGCGGAATTATTATCCCGGCACCATTACCGGCAGAGTAAACTCGACGATCGGTTGTCCGCGCTGGTCCTGACTACCTATCTCGACGATCTCGACTTTGGCCGCGCCTACTTCCTGGCCAGCGACATCGCTGGTTTCGACAAGTACCGCACTACCCTGGACGATGCTCTGAAAAAGGGTGATTTGCAGCCGGCCTACGATATTTTCAACGTCTACCTGCGCCGCTTGGCGGAGCGGACTGCCCGAATTCAGACTTTGCTTCAGCAGGACTTCCGGTTCGATATGAACGAATCGCTGGACGTGGAGCGCAAAAACGCACCCTGGGCCAAAACGCCCGCCGATCTGGATGACTTCTGGCGTAAGCGACTCAAGCACGAAATGTTAACGCTGATGTTGTCCGGCAAGGACCGGGGCGCTGCCCGCGAGCTGCTGGTCAAGCGGTACGACAACCGTCTGCGCCAGGCCCAGCAAACCAGCAGCGATGACGTGTTCCAGTTGTATATGAACGCAGTGGCGCAGGCGTTTGATCCGCATACTGCCTATTTCTCGCCGCGCAACACCGAAAACTTCAATATTCAGATGCGCTTGTCGCTGGAAGGCATCGGCTGTGTGCTGCGGATGGATGAAGAGATGGTGACGGTGGTCGAACTGGTCACTGGAGGGCCTGCCGATCTCAGCCAGCAAATCAAGGCCGGCGACCGGATCGTGGCGGTGGCGCAGGGTGACAACGATCCCTGGGTGGACGTGGTGGGCTGGCGGCTCGACGATGTCGTGGAGCGCATTCGCGGTCAGCGCGGCACGGTGGTGCGGCTGAAGGTGTTACCCGGCAAAGCCGGCGCCACAGCGGCGGAGAAAACCGTCCGGCTGGTGCGCGACACCATCAAGCTGGAAAAGCAGGCCGCCAAGAGCGAGATCAAGACGGTGCGCGGTCCGAACGACCGCGACCTGCGGGTCGGCGTCATTACCATCCCGGCGTTCTACAGCGACTTCGACGCCGCGCGGCGCGGTGATCCCAACTACCGCAGCACCACCCGCGACGTGCGCCGGCTGTTGAACGAGCTGAACGGCAAGGTGGATGGTCTGGTGCTCGATCTGCGCGAGAACGGCGGCGGCTCCCTGCAGGAAGCGGTGGATTTGACCGGGCTGTTCATCGGCGAGGGGCCGATAGTGCAGGTGCGCAATGTCGGCGGCGAAGTCGAGATCGAAAAGGACAGCGAACCCGGCCAAGCCTATGATGGCCCGCTGGCAGTGCTGGTGGATCACGCCAGCGCCTCGGCTTCGGAGATTTTCGCCGGCGCCATCCAGGATTACGGGCGCGGTCTGGTGATCGGCGACCCAACCTTCGGCAAGGGCACGGTGCAGACGCTGGTGGATCTGAACCGGTTCACCCAGTCCAGGGAACCGCAGGGCCAGTTGAAGCTGACCATCGCCAAGTTTTACCGGGTCAACGGCAGCAGCACTCAGCATCGCGGCGTTCGCCCCGATATCGCCATCCCCTCGGCGGTGGACAGCGCGGAGGTGGGTGAAAGCGCTCAAAAGAACGCGCTGCCCTGGGACGAAATCGCCGCCGCCCGCTATCGCGGTGACCGTGGCATTGTTGCCCTGGCCCCTGAGTTGGTGCGGCGGCATCAGGCGCGGATCGCGGGCGATCCCGACTATCAGGCATTTCTGCGCGACCTCGAGTTCACTCGGCAGCAGCAGGACAAGACCACAGTGTCGCTGCTGGAGAGCCAGCGCCGGAACGAGCGGGAGCGCATCGAAGCCTGGCAGCGGGAACGCGAGAACCGCTATCGCATCGCCAAAGGACTGCCGCCGCTCAAGGCGGGGGATGAAATTCCGGAAGGTAAGGACAGCGTGATTCCCGACGCGGCGCTGGAGGAAAGCGCCCGCATCGTCGCCGATCTGATCGTGCTGGGCGGTGCGGGCGGCACGCTGGTGATGAGCCGTTAATGGCATGGCGCCGGCGACGCTGACCCTGGATGGGGCGCTGACCGAGCGGCTGACCCGCGCGCTCGAACGGCTGGAAACGCTGCTGCCGGCCACCCCGGAAACCCCGGACTGGGCGCGGTACCGGGCGTTTCGCTGGCGGCGGTTCGGCCCGCGCGGTTACCTGCAACCGGTGCGGCATCCCCACCGGCTGCGGCTGGCTGACCTGCAACGGATTGATCGGCAGAAGGCCGCGCTGGACCTGAATGTGCGCCAGTTTCTGGCCGGCCGCCCCTGCAACAATGTCCTGCTGTGGGGGGCGCGCGGCACCGGCAAATCCTCGCTGATCAAGGCGCTGCTCAACGAGTACGCCGACCGGGGCCTGCGGCTGATCGAGGTGGACAAGCACGATCTGATGGATCTGCCGGACATCGTCGAGCCGCTGGCCGACCGGACGGAGTGGTTTTTGCTGTACTGCGACGATCTGTCGTTTGAGGCCAATGATCCCAGCTACAAGGCGTTGAAAGCCATGCTGGACGGCTCGATCAGCGCCGCGCCCGACAACATGCTGCTCTGCGCCACCTCCAACCGCCGCCATCTGCTGCCCGAGTATCTGAGTGAAAACGAGGATGCCCGGCTGGTGGATGGCGAACTGCATTACGGCGAGGCGGTGGAGGAGAAAATCTCGCTGTCGGAACGGTTCGGCCTGTGGCTGTCGTTTCATCCGTTCAGCCAGGACGACTATCTGGCGATTGTGGCCCACTGGCTGGAGCAGCTTGACTGGTCGGCAGGGCTGGACACAGCGGCGCGCGAGGAAGCGTTGCGCTGGGCGCTCCAGCGCGGGTCGCGCAGCGGCCGGGTGGCCTGGCAGTTCGCCCGCGACTGGGTGGGCCGGCACAGCCTCTAATCCTCAGTGACCCCGGTGCTGGGCGAAAGCGATCCGGTCAATCACCGCCATCCCCAGCGCCGAGACCACGAACGTCAGGTGGATGACGACCAGCCAGAATAACTGGTTGTTCCACAGCGATACATCATCCTGCCCCCCCATGGTGGTCATGAACGCCTTCAGCAGGTGAATCGAGGAAATGGCGACAATGGCCACTGCCAGCTTGATCTTGATGGTCGCCGCGTCGATCCGGCCCAGCCAGGACGGCTTCTCCTGCTCCTCGGCCACGTCGAGACTGGACACAAAGGTCTCATAGCTGCTCAGGATCACCATTACCAGCAGGTTGGCAACCAGCGCCATGTCGATCAAGGCCAGAACTGACAGCACTAAATCAACCTCGGTGGCGGTGGTGATAATGGCGAACAGGTGGATGACCTCCTGGAAGGCCTTGACCGTGAACAGAATCAGCACGACGGCCAGCGCCAGATAGATCGGCGCCAGCAGCCAGCGGCTGAGCAGAATGCATTTTTCGAGCAGCTTTTCGAGCGTTTTCATAGTCGGCGGCAATATTAAGGTTGGCGAATATCCGCGCATGGAACGGCGCGGGTGGAAAAGTATAAAACGGCCACTCCTGCTGTGCGCACTCTGGCTGATTGGCAACAGCCCAGGAATCGGCTAATAATGCCCATCCGTTCGGTCCGTGGCATCACCGGAGGCGTCGCATGTACGGCATGGTCAACAAAGCGCTCGAAGGCATGGTCGTTGATCAATTCGGCGAGGAGGCGTGGGAACGGATCAAGGCGGAAGCCGGGGCAGATATTGATGTCTTTATCAGCAACCAAGGCTATCCCGACGCGATCACCTACAACCTCGTGGCGGCGGCCAGCACGGTGTTGAACCGGCCTGCTACCGAGCTACTGGAAGCCTTTGGGGTGCATTGGGTGGTCAAGACCGCGCGGGAAGGTTACGGGGAGCTGATGGAGGCCAACGGCCGAACCCTGCGCGAATTCCTGCTCAACCTGCCCAACTTCCACGCCCGGGTCAGCCTGATTTTCCCCCACCTGCAACCGCCGCGTTTTGTCTGTACCGACGTGACCGATCAGTCGCTGCGCCTGCACTATTATTCCCACCGCGCCGGCCTGACGCCATTGGTGCAGGGTCTCCTGCGGGGGCTGGGCCAGATGTTCAGTACGCCGATTCACATCGAGCAGGAAGCGGAGCGGGCGGCGGGCGCCGAACATGATATTTTCCGGGTTTCCTGGGAGCGGGCTGCCGCCGCATGACCGCTCTGCCGCCCCTGACACTGCCACCCGGGAGTTTCGCCAAGGCTTTTCCCTTTCACCTGGCTTTCGACCGCGCCCTCGTGATTACCCAGGTAGGCGCGTCGTTGCGCCGGCTGGGTCCGGAGTTGCGGACGGGCGCGCGGCTGGCCGAAATCCTGACGCTGGAACAGCCCCGGATTCCACTGGAATTTTCCACTATCGCCGCCAGCCAACACCTGCTGTTCGTGCTGGCCAGTCACGATAGCCGGTTCCGGCTGCGCGGGCAGGTTGCGCCGCTGACCGATCCCGACCAGATGGTTTTTCTGGGTTCGCCCTGGGTCACCGAGCCGGCGGCCATCAGGCAACTGGGGCTGACGCTGGACGATTTCGCCCTGCACGACCCGGTGGTGGATTTGTTGCAAATCCTGCAATCGCAGCGCGCCACCCTGGCCGACCTGCAAAAACTCACCGACCGCCTGTCCCGCCAGAAGGAAGCGCTGCGCGAAGCCAACGACCGCCTGGCGCGGCAGTTCGCCGAGCTGGAGCGGATCCAGGGCCTCAGTCGCAGCATCCTGGAAACCGCGGTGGATGGGATCATCACCATCAATGAAACCGGGGTGATTGAGGCGGTCAATCCGGCGGTCGAACGGCTGTTCGGTTACGAATCGGGGGAGCTGTTGGGCCGAAATGTCAGTATGCTGATGCCGTCGCCCGTGCGCGAGGCCCACGATGGCTATCTCATGCGTTATCTACGCACTGGCCAGCGGCGGGTGCTGGGCATCGGACGGGAGGTAACGGGGGTGCGCAAGGATGGCATCCTCATTCCGCTGTATCTGGCGGTCGGGGAGGTGACAGGCGGCGACCGGCCTCGCTTCACAGGGATTCTCCACGACATCAGCGAACGCCAGAACGCCGCGCGGGCATTGCGCGCGGCCAAGGAGTCCGCCGAAACCGCCAACCGCGCCAAAAGCGAATTCCTGGCCAATATGAGCCATGAAATCCGCACCCCGCTGAACGCAGTGATCGGGATGACCGGCCTGCTGCTCGATACCGAACTGAACCCGGAACAACACGACTGCGTCGAGACCATCCGTACCTCCGGCAACACCCTGCTGGAGCTGATCAACGATATTCTGGATTTTTCAAAAATCGAATCGGGCCGGCTGGAACTGGAGCAGACCGCCTTCGATCCGCGCGCCTGCCTCGAGGATGCGCTGGATTTGGTGACACCCGCCGCCACCGCCAAGAACCTGGAACTGGCCTGCTGGATTGACGAAAGCGTACCGGCTCAGATCATCGCCGATCCCAGTCGCCTGCGCCAAATTCTGGTCAACCTGCTGGCCAACGCAGTTAAATTCACGCCCGCCGGCGAGGTGTGGGTCGAGGCTGTAGCCAAACCGGCCGTCAGTCCGCAGATCGAATTGCGTTTCGCCGTCCACGATACCGGGATCGGAATTGCGGCGGATCGGCTCCAGCGGTTGTTTCAGCCGTTCAGCCAGGCTGATTCCTCGATCAGCCGGCAATATGGCGGCACGGGCCTAGGCCTGGCGATCAGCCGCCGGCTGGCGGAATTGATGGACGGCGTCCTGGAGGTAGAGAGCAAACCAGATCAGGGATCGACGTTTGCATTCACCGTGCAGGCCCTGCTCGCACCGGTTGATCTTACCCTGCCGGAAGAGCCGGCCCTGGCAGCCCTGGCGGAACGGCGTCTGCTGGTGGCGGACAGTCACGCCATCAACCGGCGGATCCTGGAACGCCATGCCCGCGCCCGGGGGATGTCGGTGCAAACCGCCGCATCCGCCGCCGAGGTCATGGCCCTGTGGCAAACGGGCGACCCGTTCGACGCCGCCCTGCTGGAACTATCGCTGCTGGGGCGGGATGCACAATCCCGGTCGAATTGGTTGGACCAGTTACCCGTAGAGAGGGCATCACGGATCGGTTTGATGGCGCCGTTCGGCTTTCGGGGGCATAAGCGATTCCCAGCGTGCGTCCAGACGGTGCTGGCCAAACCGCTCAAGGCTGCGCCGATGGATCGGGCGCTGCTGCGGCTGTTCGATCTGACGCCGCCGACGCCAGCCGCTGGCGAACCTGTGATTCCTGCCGGGCCACCCAGCCGGCGGCGGGAAATGCTGCGCATCCTGCTAGCCGAGGACAACGTGGTCAATCAGCGGGTAGCCCTGAAGCTGCTGGAACGGCTGGGTTATCGCGCCGATGTAGCCAGCAACGGTTTTGAAGTGTTGGAGGCGCTGGCCCGACAACCCTACGATTTGATCCTGATGGACGTACAGATGCCGGAACTGGATGGGCTGGAAGCCACGCGCCGCATCCGGGCGCACTGGCCGGGGCCGACGCAGACGATCATCGCCATGACCGCCAACGCCATGCAGGGCGACCGCGAACTCTGCCTGGCGGCGGGCATGGATGGCTACATCGCCAAACCGATCAACCGTGAGGAACTGCGGGCCGCGCTGGCGGGCGTGCGCCCGACGCCAGAGCGTTGACTGATTTGATAAGTATGTGACGGTGCACATTGAACCGCTGCCTGCTTGAATTCATCCGGGAGTCCTGCCATGTCCAGCTATACCACTGAGCGCGTCCTGAGCGTGCATCACTGGAACGAAACCCTGTTCAGCTTCAAAACCACCCGCAATCCCGGCTTGCGGTTTCATAACGGTCATTTCGTGATGATCGGCCTGGAAGTCGAGGGACGCCCCTTGATGCGCGCCTACAGTATCGCCAGCGCCAATTACGAGGAGCATCTGGAGTTTCTCAGCATCAAGGTGCCAAACGGGCCGCTGACTTCGCGCCTCCAACATTTACGGGAAGGCGACGCCTTGCTGGTCAGCCGCAAGCCGGTTGGCACCCTGGTGGTTGATGACCTGTTGCCGGGGAAGCATCTGTACCTGCTGGGCACCGGCACCGGGCTGGCGCCGTTCATCAGCATCATCAAGGACCCGGTGGTCTATGAACGCTTTGAAAAGGTCGTGCTGGTGCATGGCGTGCGGCAGGTCAGTGAATTCGCTTACCACGACTACATCACCCACGATTTGCAGCAGCATGAGTATCTGGGCGATGCTGTCAGACAGCAGTTAATCTACTACCCGACGGCGACCCGCGAACCCTTTAAAAATCAGGGGCGCTTGACCGACCTGGTCCAAAGTGGCCGACTGGCCGCTGATATCGGCCTGCCGCCGCTCAATCCCGAACAGGACCGGGTCATGCTCTGCGGCAGCCCGCATATGTTGAAGGACTGTTGCCGGCTGTTGGACGACCGAGGCTTCGTGATGTCGCCACACATCGGTTGCGCGGGCCATTACGTCATTGAGCGGGCGTTTGTCGAGAAATAGCCGCACGGTTCGCGGGCGCCGCGTGCAACCAGAACGTCACCGGGCCGTCATTGGTCAGGCTGACGCGCATGTGGGCGCCAAAGCGACCAGCGGTGACTGGCGTATGCTGACGGCGGGCCTGGCCGAGCAGATAGCCGAACAGCCGTTCGCCCTCAACCGGCGGCGCGGCGGGAGTGAAGCTGGGCCGCATCCCCTTGCCGGTGTCCGCCGCCAGGGTGAACTGCGGAACCAGCAGCAGCCCGCCGCCGATCGCGCGCACGCTCAGGTTCATCTTGCCTTCGGGGTCGGCGAATATCCGGTAGCCCAGCAGCCGCTCCAGCAACCGGTCGGCCTGTGTTTCGCCGTCGCCGTGCTCGACCCCGACCAGCACCAGCAGGCCTGGTCCGATTTCGCCCACGATCTCCCCGGCAACCTCGACGCGCGCGTCCGCGACCCGTTGCAGCAGGCCGATCATGCCAGCCGGTCCGCGAAACCCTGGGTGGCGGTGATCAGGGCGTCCATGATCCCCGGTTCGCTAGCGGCATGGCCGGCGGGAGTGACGATGCGCAGTTCCGCTTCCGGCCAGGCCCGGTGCAAGGCCCAGGCGTTGTCCAGCGGGCAAACTACGTCGTAGCGGCCGTGGACGATCACGCCGGGAATGCCGCGCAACCGGCTCGCATTGCGCAGCAGTTGATCCGGCTCCACGAAACAGTGGTTGATGAAGTAGTGGCACTCGATGCGGGCCAGGCTCAGCGCCCGGCGGGCCTCGCCGAACTGTTCGACCAGGGTTGGATTGCTTTCCAGCGTCAGCGTAGCACCTTCCCACACCGACCAGGCTTTGGCCGCCCGTAGCCGTTCCAGTTCGTTGTTGCTGGTCAGCCGCCGATAATACGCCTGGACCAGATCACCCCGCTCCGCTGCTGGAATCGGCGCCAGGAACTGTTCCCACAGATCGGGAAACAGGCGGCTGGCCCCGTTCTGATAGAACCAGTGAATGTCCTGATCCCGGCACAGGAACACGCCGCGCAGGATCAGGCCGAGCACCCGTTCCGGGTGGGTTTCAGCGTAGGTCAGCGCCAGCGTCGAACCCCAGGAACCGCCAAACACCACCCAGCGGTCGATCTTGAGCTGTTCCCGCAGCTTTTCGATGTCCGCCACCAGATGCCCGGTGGTGTTATCGCGCAGTTCGGCGTGCGGGCTGGACTGGCCGCAGCCGCGCTGGTCGAACAACACGATGCGGTAACGCTGGGGATCGAAGAAACGCCGGTGCATTGGTTCGCAACCGGCGCCGGGACCGCCGTGCAGGAACAGGACCGGCAAGCCCTGGGGAATACCGCATTCCTCGACGTACAGGGTGTGCAGACTATCCACGGCCAGGCGCTGGCTGGCATAAGGCTTGATGTCGGGAAACAAGACGCGCATGGGAACTCGTTTCAATCCTTGTTGTGTTGGATGAGCCATTACGGCTCGAAGCGTCGAGTGAATCTTGCTTCGCCGATTCTACCCCGTAAGCCGTGCAATTTTAGAGGATGTAATCCACCACTGCATCCAGATCATCAAACACCCGGCCGCCATGCGGCTCCACTTTAGTCTCGTCGCCATGGCGATATTTACCTGTGCGCACCAGCACGCCGCGCAAGCCTGCCGCCAGTGCCCCACATACGTCCATTTCGGCGTCGTCGCCGACCATAACCACGTCTTGCGACGGCAGATCGAGGCTGTTGACCGCCGCCTGAAAAAAATCGGGCGACGGCTTGCCCAGCACCACCGCCTCCAGTTCGGCGGCGTATTCCAGCGCCGTCATAAACGGACCGATATCCAGACTCCAGCCGTCGCCATTGCGGAAATACCGGTTGGAACCCATCGCCAGCAAGGGCAGTCCCTCCAGCAGCAGCCGGAAGCACTGATTGAGGGCTTCATAGGTGAAATCAGGGCCGGCATCGCCGAGCAGTACTGCGCCAGGCGTGGGGCCGAGCAGATCAGCGAATTCCCCTCGAATGGCAGGATGGACCAGCAGGTGCGGCGTCAGCTTGCGGGCGATCAAATACTGGCGGGCGGCGACCACCGGCGTGAACAGATGCGGGAGCGGCACTTCCAAACCCATGCGCGCCAGCCGGTTGACCAGGGTAGCGCGAGTCAGGCGGGTGATGTTGGTGACGAAACGCATCGGAATCCCGGCGGCGCGCAGACTGAGCAATGCCTCGCGGGCGCCGGGCAGGGGGTAGCCGCCCACGTACAACACACCTTCCAGATCGAGCAAAACGCCTTGGATCATGCCATTCCCACCGGATCGGATTCGAAGCCCGCACAAGGGCCGGTCATCTTTGTCCAGTGAGTATAGAAGGCGCTTGCGTAAAGAGGACTCGAATTGTCCCGTTTGCCGGATTCATGCCGCCGCGCCCAAAGCCAGGGCACGCTGACGGGTCGCGGTGCGTTCGCGGGCGAGGGCGTCAGCATCGTAGCCAGGAGCGAATTCCGGCCAGCCGGCAGCGTGGCGGCTCATTAGATCGGCGAGAGCCGCGATGTGGGCCGGATCGTCGTTCAGGGCCGGCAAATAGCGATAACGCTCGCCGCCGGCGGCCAGAAAGACCTGGCGGTTTTCCAGCGCGATTTCCTCCAGTGTCTCCAGGCAGTCCGCCGCGAAACCGGGGCAGGCCACGTCCACGCTTTTGACGCCGGCTTTGGCCCACTCGGCCAGCAGCACGCTGGCGTAGGGTTGCAGCCATTCGGCGCCGCCAAAGCGGGACTGGAACGCCACCGCCCACTGCTCGGGTTGCAAACCCAGCCGCTCTGCAACCAGCCGGGCCGTTTTCTGACACTGGCAATAATAGGGATCGCCAGCCAGCAGGTTCCGTTTGGGCAACCCGTGGAAGGAAAACAGCAGTCGTTCGCCGGGCTGATCGGCGCGGGCGGCGCGGATGTGGGCGGCCAGTGCATCCAGATAGCCGGGATCGTCGTGGTACTGGGCGATGAAGCGCAGTTCCGGCAGCCAGCGCCAGGTGCGCAGTTCGGCGGCGACCGCGTCGAAAGTCGAGGCGACCGTAGCCGCCGAGTATTGCGGGTAGAGCGGCAACACCAACAGGCGTTGAACGTTGGCGGCCCGCAATTCCGCCAGCGCGGCGGCGATGGACGGGTTGCCATAGCGCATCCCGATCGCTACCTGAATCGGGCCGGGATAACGTTCCATCAGCGTCGCCGCGACCGCCGCCGCCTGCCGTTGACTGATCGTCAGCAGCGGTGACCCCTCTGGAGTCCAGATGATTTGGTATTTGCGCGCCGAACGGGCCGGACGAATCCGCAAAATGACACCGTGCAGGATCAGCCACCACAGCGGCCGGGGCAATTCCACTACGCGCCGGTCCCAGAGAAATTCCGCGAGATAACGGCGCACCGCCGCAGGCGTGGGCGCATCCGGCGTACCGAGATTGGCCAGCAGGATACCCGCACGGGCGGGCTGATCGTGACTAAAAGGAACAGGATGACTACGTTTCATCAGCGGTTGCCGCCATCAGGGAAGATGTAGCGTTATCCCAGCAACCGGCGCAATCGCTCCCAGTCGAATGCCGGCCCCGGGTCGGTTTTGCGACCGGGAGCAATGTCGGCATGGCCGACCAGCCGGTCCGGCGTCAGGGTGGGATATGTCGCCCACAGTGCGGTGATGACCGCCGCCAGTTGCGCATACTGGCGGTCGTCGTAAGGGATATGGTCAGCGCCTTCCAGTTCGATGCCGATACTGAAATCGTTGCAGCGTTCGCGGCCAGCGAAATTTGATGCGCCCGCATGCCAGGCCCGGCGGTGGAAAGGCGCGTATTGCACCAGATCGCCATCGCGGCGGACCAGTAGATGCGCCGACACCCGCAATTCGGCAATCGTTTGAAAATAGGGATGGGCAACCGGATCGAGCGTATTCGTGAACAGCGCATCAATCCAGGGGCCGCCGAATTCGCCCGGCGGCAGGCTGATGCCATGAACGACGATCAAATCCATCGTCATCCCCACTGGCCGCTCATCGTGATTCGGCGAGGGCCGTTGCCGCGCCGCGCCGAGCAGCCCGGTCGCCTGATCAATGCGCATCGCCGCTCACAGCACCACGCTTTCGAAGTCGTAGCTCATGTCGGTATGCGGCCGTTGCAGGAAGAACCCCTGGACATAATCAATGCCGCAGGACCACAACGCCGGCAGGGTCATGGCGTCTTCAATGCCGGTGACGACTGTGGTCACGCCGGAGGTGGCCAGCGCACGGGCCAACTGGTTTAACTGCTGCTGGCGATCCTTGTCGTTCAGCAGGTTCTGGACGAAACGGCCGTCCAGCTTGACATAATCCACCTTGAGCAACTGGACCAGCGCCTGGGCGCGCTCGTGGCCGCTGAAATGATCCAGCGACAGACCACACCCCAGCGCCTTAAGTCCCTGCAGGAACGGCGTCAGCGCCTGCTTGTTCAGATCGGCGCTGGTTTCCGTCATCTCGAACACGAGACTGGAAGCCGGCACGCCAGTCTTGCTCAGACCGCCCTGCAGCCAGTTCAGCAACTCTTTGTCCTGCAAAATGGTCGGCGAGATGTTGATAAACAGAATCAAGGATTGTCTGCGCGCTTGCCGTTCGCGCAGCACCCGGATCGAGTGAGCGATCACCCATCGGTCCAGCACCATGCCGATCCGGTGGCGCTTGACAAGGGCGAACACGGTTTCCGGCAGCAGCTCCCAGCCCTCATGGTTGCGCATCCGTAGCAACACCTCATAGCGTTCAGTGGTATCGCCGCGCAGGCTGACGATCGGCTGAAACAGCAGCGTCATCCGTTGCTGCTGGACTGCTTCGCGAATTTCTTCCATGACCCGCCGCTGCCGCGAATGGTCTACGTCCTGGTCAACGAGCTGGTTGTGGTGAACATGAATCCGGGCATCCTTGTTGTCCCGCGCCATACTGCTGGCCAGATCGGCCTGCTGAATCAGAGTGGCGGCTTCGCACAGGGTTGGGCTGGCGATGCTGATGCCGATACTGGTGCGCAACTGGACATTGCCGCTGGCCAGCCGGTAGGGATCAGCCTCCAATTTGGTCTGCACGGCGCGCGCCGTGGCCAGCAGGGCGTCCTGCGTCGTAAAGCTCAGCAGCACCATGAATATCGCATCGCCGAACCGGGCCGCAAGCGGATCCGGACCGAGGGCGGTTTTCACGCGCCGAGCGGCTTGTTCGATCACTTCGTCGGCGGTGGCTACGTCCTGCACTTCCATGGCGCGCAGGTTATCCAGCGCAATGAGCATGATGGCTACGGGCTGGGCGTTAGCGGCCGTGGTGACGAGCGCCCGTTCCAGGTGCGCCAGAAAATACGGACGATTGTACAGACCACTGACCGTATCCCGGTTGTTGAGCTGGCTGAGCTTGCGATGCAGACCAAGCCCTTGGCGCAACCGCTTGGCGATGGCGGCGAACAGCGATTCCGGATTGAGCGGTTTGCTCAACAGCGCTTCGTTACCCAGGCTGGCGGCGGTCAGCCGCTGCCCTATATCAGCCTGCGCCGACAGCAGCACCAGAGGCAGTTCCCGGAACAGTTCGTGCTGATGAACCGCCTGAGCCAGCGCCAGCCCATCGGTGTCCTTGAGGTCCAGGCTCATGATTAACAGGCTGGGCTGGAAATTGGCCAGGGCCTGCAAAACCAGCAGAGGCTGCGCCAGAACCTGCGTGACCATACCGCGACTCTCCAGCCAGCGCGCCATCTCGCGGGCCGACGGCAAGGTGTCGTCCACAATCAGCACCCGATGGTCGAGCGGTTGCAGGACGCGCTCGTTCAGTACTTCCAGCAACAGCGGCAAATCCACCGGTTTGAGGAAGTAACCGGCTCCGCCGGCTTCTACCGCCTCGATCCGGGCAGTAATGTCGCCACGATCGGCCAGAAAAAACAGGGGAACATCAGCGGGCAATACCTGCCGCAGGCTGGTAATTTGTTGCAGGGTAGTCTGACTGTCGGCGGCGTAATCCAGATCAACCAGCAACGCAACCGGTTGCCGGGACTGCGCCAGCAGCGCGTGCGCCTCAGTCAGATTTGCCGGGCGCAGAACCTGATAGCCGCCCCGCTGTTCGAGCTTGTGCGCCAGGTCGCGGGCCGCTTCGGGCGCCACCAGCCACAGCGGCGGCGTCCCGGTCTGGGATGAACCGATCCTCGGTTTCGACCGCTCGTCCTTCTCCCAGCGGGAGAACAACGGGACGGTGCGCGGTTCGTCCGGCGAAGGCTGGCCCGGCGCGGTCTGACGCAGGCTATCATCAGAACTCGGCGTCGCGCGACAGAGCGCATCTACCACGGCGATGAGCCGTTCCCGCTCCGCCCCCCGGGGCAGTTCGCCCTGTTCCAGGCATTCGCCGATTTGTTGCTCCAGCCGTTCGGCCAGCACGGTGAGCTTGCGGCACTCGGGTCGGGGCCGGGTGAGCGCCAATACCTCCTGCGCCGCCCGTTGCAACAGGACAAAAAACTCCCGACTCCATTTGATATAGACCAGCTTCTCGGCAAGATCCTCAACACGCTTGAGCTTGCCGGCCAGCGACTCCGGAAGAGGGGGTTTCGATTCCATGGCGAATGGTCTTTGTCGGTTCCAGCAACCGGCTGGGAACAGGAGTCAGCGCCCGGTTTGGCGCCTGCTATGAACAACAGTGATGATAATAGTACTCGCAATCCTGGCGCGTAACAAAAAAGTGGAACGGACGACCCGCGTTGGCCGCGTGTTTTGATCTGGCGCCCACGCTCCGACGTGGGAACGCCATTCCGGGCGAAACCCCAGCGTCGTGGGCTGATCGAGCGGCCCCAAGGGCGTTCCCACGCTGGCGCGTGGGAACGGGAACAAAGCGTTACTGGGCTTCGAGGTGGTAGGAAATGACCCGCTCGACCTCGTTCTTGGAACCCATGATCACCGGGCAGCGCTGGTGAAGACCGGTGGGTTGCAGTTCCATGATCCGCTGGGTGCCGGTGGTGGCCAACCCACCCGCCTGCTCAACGATGAAGCTCATCGGATTGGCTTCGTACATCAGGCGCAGCTTGCCTTCCTGGTTCTTGGAGCGGATCTTGCGATCAATCGGATACAGGAACACGCCGCCCCGGCACAGCACCCGATGGACGTCGGCGATCATGGCCCCGGCCCAGCGCATGTTGAAGTCCTTGCGGCGCGGGCCTTCCTTGCCGGCCAGGCATTCGTCTACGTAACGCCGCACCGGCGGATCCCAGAACCGCGTGTAGGCGGCGTTGATCGAAAATTCCTGGGTGTCCTCGGGAATTTTCATGTTGGGGTGGGTCAGGATGAACTCGCCGACCCGCTGGTCCAGGGTGAAGCCGTTGGTCCCGTGGCCGGTGGTCAACACCATCATCGAGGACGGTCCGTACAGGGCGTAGCCGGCGCAGACCTGTCGGGCGCCCGGTTGCATGAAATCGTCCTCGGTCGCTTCGCCGGTCGCGCCCTCGGGGCGGCGCAGGATCGAGAAGATGGTGCCGACCGCGCCGTTGACGTCGGTATTGGAAGAACCGTCCAGCGGGTCGAACACCAGCAGGTATTTGCCGCGCGGGTACTGGACCGGCAGGTGGTAAACGTCGTTCATCTCCTCCGAAGCCATGGCGGCGACGTGGCCGGCCCATTCGTTGCGCTTGATGAACAGGTTGTTGGAGATGACATCCAGCTTTTTCTGGGTCTCGCCCTGGATGTTCTCGGTGTCGGCGGTGCCGAGCACACCCACCAGGCTGCCGTAGCGAACGGCGCTGGAAATGGCTTTGCAGGCGATGACGACGTCGTTGACCAACGCGGTGAAATCGCCCGACACACCCTTGATTTGCCGCTGTTCTTCGATGATGAATTCAGTAATGGTGGTACCGATAGGCATGGTAGTTATCTCTGAGTTGTGCGAAATCGGCGCGGCGGGGCAGCGCGCCAGCGCGCCGGTTGAGCCGCATTGTCCAGTATATCATTGGACACAAGGATTTCCGGGTTTACCGCCGCACGGGTAGCCCGAAGTTTTATGTCGCAATGCAACATTCTTTGCTATAATTTCACTGTTCGCAATACCGGATGGAGAAAAGGGTATGAATGAGAGCTTTGCATTGCTGGCAAAGTGGTTCGCGCCATGGCAGCGAACCAATCAGTTCCTGACCGAGCGGGTGGAGCAATGGAGCGCCATGCAGATGGATAGTCTGAAGGCGTATGTGGACCTGGGCGTTGCACAGATCAAGGTGGCGCTCAAGGTGACTGATCCGCACAGCCTGCATGAATTTACCGACAGCCAGTTTGCCGTGCTGAGTTTCGTCGGCCACCGAGTCATGGATGACGGTCGGCTGCTGGCCGAATGGAGCGCAGCGGGCTACCGTCAAGCCGACCGTCTGGCCCGGCAAAACCTGCTGGAGATGCTGTTCAAGTAGCCGCTGGGTAGTTTTAACGCTAAAACGCCGTCCTTTGGGGCGGCGTTTTTTCAGGGCGGGAACCAGCGACGGCGCCGTTCACCACCCCGTCAGAAAGCCGCGCGGATCATGGGTCAGGGCGACGCTGACGATGTAGCCGAACGTTGCCAGCGCCGCGACCCAGGCCAGGGCGCGGATCGCTTTGGTTGAGCCACGTTTGAGGGCGATGCTGCCCAGAATGATGTAGGCGATCAGCGCCAGAACCTTGGCGGTGAGCCAGCCGTTGACGAACGGGTATTGCTGGAGAATCAGGGTCAAGCCGATGGCGCTGGCCAGCAGC
>Ga0116155_10001145_pt1 | contig 19474 bp, 30 predicted proteins | sample AD_UKC032_MetaG_FD_89890 | JGI IMG/M metagenome (GOLD analysis project Ga0116155, IMG submission 89890) | Active sludge microbial communities of municipal wastewater-treating anaerobic digesters from USA - AD_UKC032_MetaG | ecosystem: Engineered > Bioreactor > Anaerobic > Digestate | place: USA...
ACCCACCCGAAGAATGAAGCTGCACGGAAACGCGAAACGCGGATCTGCCAGAACTTCGGCATCCGTAAAATCTTTGTCGGTGAAATATGTATTTCCTTTTTTCGCCATCTTAGTAATCCTCAGTTATATCAATAAAGTGTCCGTCGCCACCGGTGTAAATTACTTCGCCACCGTTTCCTGTAGGAACTTCAGGTTCTGCAGGCGCATCGACTTCAATAATTCCGTTATAAAAAAGCGCAGGAGTTTCGTCCGGAAATGCTTTTTCGAAATCCAGTTCCCAGAGTTTATCGCTGCTGTCGTCTTTAAAATTGGTAGAGAAGTACATCGGGTTCCACGGAGTTCCCAATATTTTACGGTAAGGTTGTCCGCAGATTTCTGAAATGATAATCAGCGGTTCATTCAATAAATCCTTAACGAAGGCATTGATCTGAATTTCGTCACCTGGATAAGAACCTCCAATCTTCTGATTGAAACCCCGACTTTCGAGCTCGCCTGTAGTATCGGTATTTACTTTCTGTTTGGATGGGGTAAGATACAGCAGGGTGAACTTGAAACCTTCTCTCAACACAATGTCTCCAACGGTCACCACGCCACTCTCATCCACACCTGGGAAAGTAACAACATCATCAGCCTGCGCCACGTAGAGATAGCCATACTTTGCAGATGGCAATCCGGAATTATTAGCAGGCTTCACAACGTTTACTCGCACTTTTTAAATTTTCTCCGAAATTATGGGAGCGGCCTAAAAAAACGTGTTACATTAAAACTTTCCGGAAGTGAAAAACTTAAAGCTTTTATTATTTCTGAAAGCGGAAACCGAACCGCTGTTCCGGTAACGCCAGTACAGGATGCGCATTTGGTTTTCGTTGAAACCATATTCCAGCAGATCATATTTATCGATAAAAATATTGATGCCTTTTTTTATTTTCTTGCTGTCATCACAACCATGGCAGAATCCGGACATGAAGAAATAAAATGAGGTATTGAAAAGCGTATCGAGGAAGCGGTAAAAATTTTCAAGATCTTCAAAACTAAGATCGATCTGAAATTCCGCATTGTTCTTGAATTCTAAAATATCGGTGGAGAATGCTGTTTTCTTCCCGATTTTCCTGCTGTAAATCGTGAGCTGATAAAACTTCACTTTATAATCCGGGCGCAATGCTCTGGTGAGGAACATCCCAAAAACACTGGTGGGTTCTATTCGGATTTCGGTAAAGTTTTCGCCGCTGTTTTCGGTGTAGATTCCTGCACATTCTTTTGTGATGTAGGGAATAATGTATCCGGGAACTTCAATTGGCGCGACTTTCATAATCAGAACAGCGGTTTTACGGTGTTGATGTTGAAGGATATCTGCGTCCGCAGCGTGGTAGAATCGAATGCAGGTCTTAACCTGGTATTCTGAAAAACATCATTCCGATAGATCAGAATGTTCTGTCCTTGTATCGTCTTCAGCAGGATTGCACCGGTTCCGGTGATCCTTTGGCTGTCGGTTTGGGTAATCATCTTTGGGATGGACCATGAAACTTCCGACTGGTAAACCTGCCCGGATGCTGATGGTTTCTGGGCGGTACTGAGTGTAGCCGAACCTGGCGTATGTTTTTCGCGGGGTTTGGTTTCGGCCAATGCAGTGATCTGTGAATCCGTCATATTTGCGGAAATTTCACCGATTGGGACCAACTGAATGCTGATGATGTGTAAAAGTGCTGACATTGTGTGAGTTAGGTTTCTAACAAATGTAAATAAATTATTTCTATTGACAATATATATTTACAAAAATCTTCTCCGGAGAAGGGATTCATTTTGTAATTCTGTAAGGTTGGCTTTATCAGGGGATTTGCGCCCCTTTTTCATTTTGTAATACCCGAATTTGTGGTTTTGTAATTTTGTAATTAACTGTATTATTACAGTTTTTTCTGTAATCTTTATATTTTATTACAAAAGAGTATAAAAAGTGTAACTAATTACAAATCAACAATTTGCCTTGTTTATTACAGAATTACAAATTAATTTGGGTTTTTCTTTGGGGGAAAGGGGGAAAAGCTGGCGGGCGAATTCCGCAGATGCGTTTACAGGAAAGGGATTGCGGAGACTGTAAGTGCAGAAAGTGCCCAAAAACCAAAGTGCGGAATTGGCTAATCGCTGAGAATCGCATAAAAAAAACCGAACTGGGATTCGTTCGGTTTGGGGGAGTTTAGAAAGGGCAATCGTCTTTGGGTGGTTTAGGTTGAAGCTCTTTATAATCTCGTTCGATCTTTTCTGCAATGGCTTTTCGCACAAAAGATGAAACCTTTATGTTTCTTTGTTTAAGTTTCTCCAGCGTTCTCTTTTGAGTGCCGGATATCTTCAAAGTAAATATTTCGGTGTATAAAGGTTTCATGATGCTTTTGTAATACTTTTGTTTCGTTTATTTGGGAGTTACAAGACATTACAAATCACGTACACCTACAACATTTCCGTTAATAGGAGTTCCATCTTCGTAAAGTCCTTCGTGTTCAATTTCAGCAATCATTTGCATTGGTTTATTTCCTTTAAAATACTCCCATAAAGCATCAAATCTGTCTTGGCTTAATCCAACTTTTGGCCAGAATATGTTTTGGTTGTTTAACGGCTCGCAAGTCATTGATTTTTTTCTGCCTAATCCAGTAAGTTTAAAATCCGATTTCACAAGAGTAACGTCTTGTAACAGCGGTTTTGTGCTATTGCCGTTTTCGGCTTCATTTGATGTTGGTTTTGTACTTTCCATAATCTGTCTTAAATTTAAAAATTAGTGTGTGTTTTTTCGGCAACATCACAAAGCCGCCATCCGTTATATGAAAGTGGGCGGAAGTTATTCAATTGAATTTTCGGTGAAAGAAAAAGAAAAAATCTGCCCACGCTAAACTATTTTGTGTAATCAACTTCTATTCGTTGTAATACTTCAGGTTCTCCATAATAATATTGTAATTCCCCATCCCACATTGTAATATAAACTCTGTATTGAATTGAAGGATTTAAAATATCAGCAACGTGATACCAAACCTTTCCACCGTGATTCCCCCAACTCCCATATTGGAATCCTTCATACCTCAAAATTTTCCATCCTCTTTTTTCAATTTCAGACGGTGCTTTACTTTTGATAGCTTCTACTTTTTCGTCAGTTCCAATTACTGAATAACCAATCAATCCTATGATTGAAATTGCAATTACAAATTTTACGATTGCTTCCATTTTTTTAAGTTTAAATATGTTTCCCACGCTCATTTTTTCTTTTTCTTTTTAAGTGCTTCTAATCAGGTGTAGTGCGTGAAATCCCACCTTCATATAACACTGGTTTTGCAATAGCGGTTTTGAAAGTTCTTTGCGTATAAAAACCGCCATCGCAAAGCCTTTTAACGTTGTACGCCATTAGGACGGACAGATTGCTATAATTTGATACTTACCATCAACTGTATGCTTTGTAGCTTCTTTAACTGTTTTATATACAGGAATGTAACCAGCAACAAATTCATTTGTTACCATAACTTTATGATGTTCACCTCTTACATCTTTTACATCAACGCTTTCATTTAGACGTAAAACGGCATACAACATTGGGTTTGCTGCTATGTCGGCAGACGTGGTAACAATGGGCTTTATTTCATAATCAACTTTAGCCCCAGCTTGACTTTTACTATTTAGCTTTTTTGCCATAATTCAACTTTTTATTAATAATTAAACATTTGTTCCGAACATCAGTTTTTCAAATTCCGCCACAGCAGCAAGCCCTACCGTTACAAGCAATAATTTTTTATAATTTTTTGCCATCGCTAATTATCGCTAATTGTCTTTTTTAAACCCATGAATTCAATCCATTCTCCATAATATTCTTTCCCAAAAATTGGTATATACCCATATACTTTACATGTGTTTTTCAGTAGATTAACATTTTCAATCCTAATTGGGAATCCTTCATTATCTACAACCTCTTTACCGTCTTGGATTTTTTGAAGTAATCTTCCAAATTCAACCCCATAAGTAAAAGAATTAGAGGAGTCGGGAAATGATATTAATAAATTGCTTTTTGCCATCGCTTAAAAAATTATAAAAAATTACTGTTCGCTTCGCCTTGTAACAAGGCATTTGCAAAATGTGGGGCTGAAAAATAATACTGCATAAGCCCCACACTTCGCAATATGCCCAATCCGTTATCTGTAACCTTACGAACCGCACAAAAGCAAGTCCATTTCCTTATTAGCATATCCCGAATAAAAGACATATACATAAGGATTTTCAAGGTTGTGAGATTGATATTTCAAATAGTCGTGAGCGTTTTTTGACGTAAGAAAAAAGGCTACAATTCTATCTGTGTAAAATTTTGTTATTTCTGTCGGTTTTTTCATTCGTTTGTCAGACTTTTTAAAAGTTCGTAATTCACCCTCCAGTTCTTCATCAACATATCCAAATTCAAAAGGTAACCCTTTGTGATTAGTAGATGGAGAATAATCAGAATGACCACTTACATAATTTTCTTGTAAGTCAAGTACAACATAAATTGGCTGTCTTGTACAAATGTTTTTCCCTTCTTCGATTTCTTTTTGTCGAAGTGGAATTATTTCATTTTTTAAGTATTCTAAATTCATTATAAATAATTTTTGAGCTAATAGAAGGCTACAGATAACATCGGTTTTATGCAAGTCGGGCGAATCGTTCCGATTCTACGACTGTGCATAAAATCCCGACCTGCATAAAGCCGTGAACCGTTGTAGGCAATGCTTCCCATTATTGTGCTTAAACAGGCTCAAAAGATGAAATTTTATCAGCGAAATTAATAGCTTCCGTTGGTGTTTCTACGTTTAGCCAAATAGTACAACTTCCTGTAAAAACGCCATACCCTGAATTTAATCCAGACGTACCAAAAAATAACGTTGGTATTTCATCTTCCTCTAATTCGTTATCGTCTATTACTTCTTGAGAAACCAATTTTTTTTCATAAAATGTTAAAGGGTCTTTCTCTGAATCAACTTCTGTGAATCCTAAATGTAGAAACTCGAAATGATGCTTTGCTTTAAATTCTTGTTTTGTCATTTTTATAATTTTTAATTGTTAATATTTTAGTTTTATTTACCGCACTGCCTACAACACTGTATTGCAAAAAGCGGGGGTGAATGTTATATGCAGTAGGTTTTGTTTATTAATTAATTTAAGTTTAAGTAGAACAGAAGTGCATTTTTAGCCCCGCCTTCTGCAATACTTTTCCGTTATATAAAATAATTTTTCCGCCTTCGCTTTTTACAATTCGGATGAAAAAAGGTTTGGTTTTAAATTATCAATTCGCTGTTTTCCTGCTTCAAAATATTCTTTGTCAATCTCACAGGAAATTCCTTTCATTCCCATATTGAAAACAGCTTCCATTGTTGAGAAAGAACCGCCAAAAAAATCAGCCACCACAATTTCGTTTTTTGGTTTATCGGGAATTACAAGGGCTAAAAGTCTCTCCAAAAGCCGAACGGGTTTTTGTGTCGGGTGAATTGCTGAATAGTGGTCGCGAACTTGTTTAATAATTGATTTTTCGTTTAAACCATCTTTAAAACCTCGCACAACTGAAACCTCTCTTTTCTCTTTTGTTATATCGGATGAAATAGAAATGTTATTTGCCTTCCATTCGTCAGAAATATCCCTTGTGTTATTCTCAAGAAAATTTTCAACAGCAATTAAAGATTTTGGATTTTTCAGAATAGACCGCATCCGCTTTATATCACCGATAATTGATTCAATATCGTGTCCTTTCATTTCCAAATATGGGATTTTCACTTTATTAATTGTTCCTTTTCCTTTTGTAAACAAGGTTACAGTTTCGTGGACTCTTGAAAGATTCATTAGTGGACTTGTGCAGTGGCTTTTGTTCCAAATAATTTCCTCTTTGAAAGTAAATCCCAAATCTGCTAAAATCGTATTCCAACGGTAGAAACTTTCGCCACGCCCGAAAAGAACGATAAAGCCGTTTTTAGTTAAAAGTCTTTTACAATCTGAAAAGAATAACTGCTCATCAAATTCCCGTTCTAATTTTTGATTTTTCAGATATAAATACGGAGGGTCGGTGAGGATTACATCTATACTTTCATCAGGCAGTCTTGCCATTAAATATTTGTTGTCTTCGTTAAATAATTCTATCATTTTAAATTTTCTTAATACATAACCTATTTTTCTTAACACATAACCTACTTATGTAGTAAGGTTGGCTTACGCCATTTTTGCCATCGCTTGGAAAAAATTACTTTACATAACAAGTGGTTTTGCAAGATTGCGCTGAAACTATTGTGCGCATAAGCGCAACCTCGCAAAGCCTTAAACGTTAGCAGCAACCCTACACAACACGCTGTGAAGGATGCAGCATTTTGACATTTATCCAGTTGAAAAATTCTTCTTCGGATTTCCAAACAGGCGGTAGTTCTGCATTTGCTTTGATACATTTCCATTTTGACTTTCCGTCCGGTGTTTTTGTTTCTACACAATCAGACATTTTGCGAAGCCCTTTATCAGAACCGCACCAACCGATTTTACGCCAAGCACCTGCTATTATTTTAGCTGCGTAATCGGCAGATCCGGTACGGATTGCATATTGCCGGTAATAATCAAAATCGTCAGGGATAAACAAATCCAGGTTGATGCCTTGTGGCAATTTTATTTGAATATACTTCCCGTTTGTGCCGCCTTTGATTATTTCACCGAGCGCCAATACAGAATCCCTAAAGCCTGTACTTCTGCCACTTGTAAAAGGTGTCCCAAACATATCATATTGAGTTTCCTGTTTTGGCACACAAACAATTTCAATGTCTTTCACTTCCGGTTTTCTTCTGCGGACACTTCCCGCAATGTTTATCTTTTCGCAGAACGGTTGAAGTTTATAACATATTTCAACGGCAATTTTTTGAGCAACTTCCAAAGGGTATGCTGCTAACAAGCCGTTTTGCACAAGGCTGGCAGACGTGCTACCATCAACTTTTGAATTTCTATTTTGCATTTGAATAAATTTTAAACATTCGTAATTCTATTTCCAGCCCTGCGCAAAGCGGGCTGAACGTTATCCCGGTCTTAAATCATCACTTCCGCACGTCGGACATTTTTGGTCTTCGGTTTTCCTAAGGTCAAAATTATCTTCGCACTGGTTGCAAGTGCGCCAGATTTCGTGGTTAAACAGTGCGTAAAATTCGCCCATGGTGGTCGGTTTTTTCTGGTGGAGAAAAGGCGCCGCAAGTGCACGGCGCTGTTGATCGGTGAGTTTCATTTTAGTAATGTTCTTTTTTATCTTCTGCTGTAGCATGGGTGTTTGCATCAGTTTCTGCGGGTTTCAGTACTTCAAATTTAAAAGCATCCAAATTGAAAGCTGCATCACGGCCGGAACCGTCGCGCTTATCAAACCATCTGCCGTTCGGGAAGAATGATATCTTCACCACCGAGCCAACAGAAATTTTAGCGAGTTCTTCTATTCTGGAATTTGATACCTGAAACTTCAGGATGTTCTCGCGCCACTCCTGCATTTGGTTGGTGGTTCCGCAATCTGCGATAAATTCCTGCACGCTGAAGGTTTCGCTGATTTTTCTTGTTTCGTTTTTCTGTAGAATTTTTCCTGTGATTTCCATAGGGTTTTAAATTATTTGGGTTGAAAAATTGTTTTAATTAAAGTTTTCGGGTTTTTCAATTAAATCTCTTTTATTTGAATCGAGAGTAAATTCTTTACCTTCGATTTTAGGCTTCTCTTTATTTAATGTTATTACTACTCCACATTCATCAGAATAATAGATGCTTACATACTTTTTTTTAAAGGATCTATCTTTGTTTCGATAGTTTTCGACAAAAATCCTATTGGTGTCAAATTTTTGTATTCCTTCACAACTAATTTCAATATTTGATAAATAACCTTTTGAACCATGGAATGCAATCCAAAATTTATTACCTGTTTCCCTATAACAATAAGTACAAATAAAATCTATTGTAGAGAAGTTTTGAAAGTGTTTTAAATCTGCTGAGAATAAATGTTTTAAAATCATAATTAATAATATTGTATAATTTTGAGGTATCCTTAAAAATTTTCCGGTTTTTCAATTCTCTTAAACGTGTACACCCAAACCCAGGGATTAGATTCCCACGGATGTTTTTTTGCGTTTATGGATTGCCAGAGGGTTTGAAATGAAGAAATAGGATCACGCCAATCCGGCCAAGGATTTCCTCCAAAATGACTATACCCAATTTCTTTCGCCATTTCTGGATATCGATTAAAATCTTTGTCTCTTCTTTTTCCGTCGGTATAATCTTTATACCGCATCTCATTAAACAAAGTATTTTCAAACCTGTCTATTCCTTCCGCAACTGCATCGTCTTCAGAAACATCCTGCAGTCTTTCCACACGAACGTTGGTTACCTTCAGGAAGATGCGTGCGGCTTCTTTGGGCATGTGGATGGATGGTTTCCAGCCAGAAAGGGGTTTGTTTACATCTGGACTGCATACGCTGGCTTTATACATATTTCCGATCGCAGTAGTGCCGCATGTTTCCCGCACCCAAAGGATGTCGCCTGGTTCGTACTTTGGTTTTGCTCCCCATTTCTCGCAATCTTCTAAGCTCCATGTTGGATCGGGAACAAACTCCCTGCATCCTTTTACTTTTAAAATCCTTCTTGTTTGCGTTTTTCTTCCGGCTAAAATAGCCTGCACCATTTCGTTTGAGAAAAGGATTGGTTTAAATTTCTGTTGTGTTGCATTCATTTTTTTGTTTTTATTGGTTTTACGGTTACTTTTTCTGTCTTACCATCCATGCTGATGTGAACATCCATGCCGATAAATTTTCTGCTTTTTTCCTTCCATTGAGCGAAGGGGATTTTTACGGTTTTTGTCATTTTATTTTTTACGTTTTAGATTTTTAATTTTCCGGGCAGTGATTTTCATTTTACTTACGATCTTCTGCCCGAAGGTCTTGCTCGTAAGATGGTAAGCGTGGCAGGTTCTGCAGTAATAGCTTCGTCTCGGGATATGGCTTCGGCTGCTGTTACGTTTAATATCCTTTATCGCAATGTTGGCTTCGCGCTCGCTGTGGTATTGGATTTTGGAACACATTACCGAAGATTTTTATAAATTGCTTCGAGCTGTATATTTACCATATCGGTGAAGGCTTGGTCTATCCTAAGCATTCCACACTTTTCCACCATCGAGATCAGTTTGCTGTAGCTGAACAGTGCATCTTCGGTTTTGATGTCGATGGTGTGCATCTTCCAGAAGAAATCGTGAACCGGGCAGGCTTTGATGATCTCAATCAAATCGCAGACAGGTACGATTCCATCTTCTTTGTAGATGAAAAGATTGTGCATAGTCTTAATCTTTTCATTCTCGGTTTTAAATTTCATGCGAGAAACCATCGCTTGAACATTCAATTTGTACGGGGTTCTTTTTAAATTATTCATCACCTTATTTTTTGAATTATTTTTTTACTGTCGAGCTCTCCTATGAAGCGCCAAGCTTCTGGATTGCTCGTGTGATATTCTATTCTTCCGTGGTTGATGTCTACATATTGTTGCAGAACATTTCGGTCTTTAGGGAGTAGGTCATCGCAAATCTTCTGGTGATCTTCTTTCGGAATTTCACCGAAGTGCAGGTAACCGGTGAACGTACCACCGTGATAAATCCCGAAAAACCATTCATCGCTCTTGAGCAGGTGAGCGGCCAGCACATCCAAACCTTCAAAAAGCATATTGAAGAACAGGAATCCTCCTGCTTTTTTGAAGTGGATGTGTGCCGGAACTTTAGTAATATCCGTCGGTTTCAGGCTCGTCTGACTCGGTAGTTCTTTTATAAAATCTGACATGTTCCATTGATTTTTCGTAGTGTTTACCGTCTTTGATTATGGCTATGCCCTGGTCGTCGTATTGAAGAACATTCTCTACGATGCGGTCTTCAAATTCGTAGTTGTGCACTTTGCACCAAGCTTTAAGTTTTTTCTTGAAGGTGGTTGGTTTTATATCCATCAGGAATTTAATTTTCTGGCTGTGTGCATAATCCAGCATATCCTTATAAAGTATTTCCTTGATAATTTTATGGTTTTCTCTATGAAATAAATTATTATCTGCCCACTGCTGAAAATGCTCGCCCATTTCAAGCAGGTAGGTCCGCATCATGATGTTGTTTTTCGGTGCGTTAATAATATTCTTGCTATTAAGATAGAATTGAAGTGCCTGAAAACCGAAGTTGATGAACTTAAACCACTGCTCGTTATTCCAGTCATCAAACAAAGAATGATTAAAATCGTCCTTTGGTTCGCGCTTTCCGCGCTCTTCACCTTCTGCGTGATAGTAATCGGAGAAACCCACTACAACTCTACGGCGGATTGATGAACCGCGCTGGTCACGAAGTGAATAGTTACTGGTGAATAAAAATTTCGGGGAAAGGTTTCTCGGGATTTTTATTTTACTCATGAACTTGGTATTCACGGTAAGATCACCCGTAATCATCTGATAAAAGAATGAGAGATCGAAATTCCTTTTCAAGTCATCGAAGAACAGAAGATCGGTGTGTTCGCTTACGCCTTCAAGAAGGAACTTATCATTTTCAAAATCCTCCTTTCCGGAAATCTGGTGAACGTTGCAAAAGAATTTTGCGCCATCCATGTAAATGGTTTTCCCTGCGCCACCTTCTGCCACATCATCTTCCAGAACAGCTTCGTCAACTGCAAACGGTGCCCACGGCTTTGTGGGATCCTTGTACCGGTGCAGCATATACCCGAATGTAAAAATTTTATTTACCAGGTGTTGCGCCTGCTCGTGATTGTCGATTTCATCCAGGTACTTCCCGGCGATATTGAATTTGGATTCTTTAAAGAAATCTTCTTCAGTACGCCCTGCGGAGATATATCCCTTGCGGTCTTTGTCCCAATGCACCCGGCTAGTCTGAATCATATAATTCAAAAAATCGCAATTCTTCTCGTTGATGGTGATATCGTAGCTGTCGGGACCTATTTCCTTGATGTCGAAATACGGCTTTTCAGCAACCTTGAATTTATCCGCATCAATTCGGTTTCCGGTTCCGTCGAAGATTAATTCATCCAGCAACTGCGATTTCAAAACATATCGGTTGAATGTTGCCTGCTCGGTTCCTGTCTTGGTGGTCTTGTACACTTTTTTACCGATGAAAAAATATTGTCCGTCCTGATCGAAGTCGGAGAAGTCGAGCTCACGATCGTGAAGCATCGCCATTGAAGCATCCGAAAAACGTGGAGTAGTGATCAGGGAATCCATAAGCGAGTGGGAAATTTCGCGAACGCCTTCTCGCTTTTGCTTTTCAATAAGAAATGCTTTGAAGAAATTTTTAATTTCCGTTACATCAACTTCTTCCACTACGTTTCCGGTAACTTTAGAGAAGTAATATCCATCCTTTCGGCTTTTGTCTAAAACTCTACAATAACCGTTCAATCTCAAGAAGTAGAAAGCGAAAGTTGGGGAGAAGCCGTGAGTCCATTTCTTGCCTTTTTCGTTGTAGGAACTAGTCCAGAACTTGGCGGGCATAGAGGTGTCGAGCATATCGCCAACTCTTTTCGTGAGCTGTTTTAATGTCAAAGACTGGTTTTCCTTACAGAAATCTTTGAAATCTTTGTGATTTTTATTTCTGAAATACGTATCGAGCCAAAGGGTTCTCACTTCCATAAAAGTAAGAGCCAGGTCACGGCCTTCACGCTTTCCGGTAGCATCGCAGTCGGGAACGTTTACGATTTCTTCTGCATAATATTTCAGTTTATTCAGAATGAATTTATCAATTTTCTCGGTTTCGGAATTGAACCAGATTACCGGTTCACCCAGTGCAAGAAAATTTAGTCCGTCGCTTCCTCCGGTTGCGATGGTAATGCGTGGTAACTTTAATTCTTCAACATCAAATACATCATCTTCCTTGCTTTTGCGGAAGTCTTTCATAAGTCTTTCCAGCCTTTCATAACCGAAGATGAAACCTTTCGGTCTGCCGCCCAGGTGATGGAATCGGTAATCTTTTCCATCTTCCGTGAACTTTTTCCCGGCTCTGGGTTTGTAAATCTTCACCCATTGGCCAATCTCTTTATCTTCATTAATGAAGGCGAGAATGGGAAAATTCTCGGTGCTTCGGTAAGTAACTACTTTAGAACCGTCTTTACTGAGAAAGGAATATTCCTCCAAGGAATAAAGGTTCACTTCTTTGCAGTGTTCTGCAGTAACAAGCGGAGTGCGGAAATTTCCGTTTTCGGTTTCGCCTGTGCCGCCTTTGATCTCTGGACCTAGAAGCCCGAGCTCGAATGGAGTGAAATCTTTGGTGATGAAATGAAAATTCTTTTCGTTAAGTTCATGTTGGAATTCTTCGGGCTTGCATTCCCGGTATTCCGGTTTGTAAATAACCTTTTGTGTTTCGAGGATGTCGTGACCTTTCGCCTGGTATTCGTTGGCAAGTTCCAGAACCGCTTCGGTATAGGAAATGTTACGGTCGAGGGCATAAAGTCCGAAACAGTTTTCTTTCGCTACGGAGCCACCCCAATCGGTAACGCGCCATGCTCTTACGCCGTTTACGTCGAGCAGTTTCATCGATGCGGATTCTGTTTTATCATCATGAGGATCGCGAATCCGGAAGTTCTTTCTGTCGGTAGCCTGTGGATAAAGGGCGTGGATGATATCCAGCCCGTCGTTGGTCACTGATAAAAGTTTTATTTCTATATCTCTAAATGTCTGTGCCATGTTACCAGTGAGTTTTGATGATTCTGTTTTTTGAGAAGATTAAGCGGAGTTTTTGTAGGTGTTTCATGGCTTAGTTTTTAGATTTTAAAAATTCGAAAGAGACATGGGAACCGTGTAAAGAAATTTTGCCTTTCTCTTGCAGATGCCGGTAGAAACTAAGCTCTCTAGGTTTGCAGCGTGACTTAGTTTTTGCCAGTTCCTTATATTGTTGAATAACATCTTCCAGAAATTCATCAATCTTATCATTTTCAATAAGGGTTCGGTCTATGCGATCTAAATAATTCTCAAAAGATTCATCGAGTGCGTTCTTTGCTTGTGTACTGTATGTTTTATGTGCTAGATACATGTGCGTAATTTTTAAAAGTTAAAACCTATTAGTGGAAGAATCACCTTATAATAAGTGGTGATAATCACTAGAATAGCCATTGCAAACCCTATTAGATAAGCGATACCACAGAAGAAAAGCCTTAGACGATTATTATATTTTAGTTTCATTTTGTTGTTTTTTTTTGTGAATAAAACCCCGCCGAAACGGGGCGATTAAAAAGGATAGTAAACTAAATCAGCCCTAACTCAACACCTACTCTGGCTAATTCGGGTTTGCTTTTCACGCCCAATCTGTTGAAGAATTTGGTGCGGTATACGTGGAATGATCCGAGGGGCATTTCTAGTTCCTCGGCCAACAGTTCTGTCTTGTGGTCGCTTGCCATTAGCTGGATCGCCAATACATCGGTTTGCGTAAGTTCCTCGCCATGCCAGCTTAAGTTTTTGCACACGATTCCTGATCCTGGGCAGTTACTTCGGATGCTGCAATCGATAATGTCATGGTTTTGGGTTTGCGTAGTTTCGCAGTAATCTGCCTGAAAATTCAGACCTCCGAAACGGCATTTGGCCAGTTTCTCTACCTGTGCTGTTTTATTATTCGGAAACATGGTTCCCAGAACTTCCGCAAGCTGCGCATCGGTTTCGATAATATGGTGCAGGAATTGTTTTTTCGTGGCAGGAAGCTCCGAAAAATCTTTAATTGCGCGATTCACTATCGCTTTTAGTTTTTGTTCTTCCGGGTGGAAGAAGATTTCCAGGCTGTCGTCACACATTCCTGGATAGAGTCGTGTTGCATTCATGATATAATTGTTTAGTTGAAAATTGCTTTTTCTTCTTCTGCCACTTTTTTCAGGGCAGCAATAATTTTAGCAGGACCTTGCCGGGTGCTTTTAACATTTCTGATGTAAGTTTTCGAAACGTTGCCTACGAGTTCCTGGACTCTTTCGGTATATCGCTTCGGCAGATATCCATCGATTAGAATGAACGCTTCATTAATATTGGATTCAATATTAGCAGACGCTTGATTTTTATTTAACTTTGCCATTAGAAAACATTAGTTACTGTTAGAAAACATTAGTTACTGTTAGAAAACATTACAAATGTAAATACATTTTGTCAAATGACAAAATATATTTACATAAAAGATTATATTTTTTTATTATGGAAAAAAATTTAAAAAGCTTACGACTGAAAATAGACTACTACTGCGAGTCTAATGATTTGTCCCAAACCGCTTTTGCAAAGAAGCTTGGGTTAAGCAGACAAGCCCTCGGCAACATGCTGAGCGGCCGACAAAAGTTTACCGAAAATTTCTTTTTGGGAATTATTGAGAACACAGATATTAATCTGTATGAGTTATTTGATAAGGATAGGAAAAATGTTCAAATCGTTTCGGAACCTTCGCATGATTATAACAGTGCGAAGGAGAAAGATTACAAGAAGGCCCTTCTTGATATAAAAGCTATCTTAGAAAAGACACAAATCTGACACAAAACCCGGCAGATTATCCGTATTAGTGAGTGTTCAGGAGTACTGGAGAAACCACAATTTTAAACAAAAGGATAGTAAATTAAGCCTGTTTCCTGATTAATAGGGAGACGACAATAAGGCAAAAACTATCCTTTTTTTGTTTTTTGTCCCAAATTTGTCCCAACACCTTTCCTCTGTGTCAATTCTTAAATGATTTAAGATGAAAACACAACAACCAATACTGGATTTGAGCCACAAAAGAAATTTCAGCTCAATGAAAACCCGATTTTACCTACACGGCTATCTCAACGCCGAAGGAACCACCCAGATATTTTTGTCTGTAACGATTAATAAGCTGCGCGAAAGAATCCCGACAGGATATTACACAACGCTAAAAAATTGGGACAAAGTAAAACAGCGTTCCCGAACAGACGAAAATATTAATCTGATCTTGGATAACCTTATCGCGAAAGCAACCCAGATTAAAACTTTCTTTTTTCTGACTAAGAAGGAACTGGGAATGGATGATTTTTTGAAAGAATTTTTCAGTGAAACACCATCTTACGATTTCAACGCATTCATGCTAAAAGAAATTAAAGAGCGTGTGCTGAATGCCAACACCCTGAAAAAACATAAATCGGTTTACAAGAAACTGCAGGAATACACCGGAACACTTCCGTTTACCCAGATTGATTATAAATTTATCGAGAAGTACAGACAATACCTTTCACGCTTGGGAAATGCACCCACAACGGTGAACTCCAATATTAAAATTATTAAACATTATCTGAATATCGCTTCAAAATACGGTATTGTCCTTAATATAGATCTGCAACATGTAAAGGTGGGTAGCCTTGCCGGAAATCGTATAAACATCAATATTGAGCAGGTGCGAAAACTTCAGGAATATTTTTTCAGCAGCTTCATAAAACCAAATCACCGTCTTTCGCTTGGTTATTTCCTTTTTTCCTGCCATACCGGACTGCGGATTTCGGATATTGAGCAACTGAAACGCAACGAACTTTTGGATGAAACTTTCCAGATTAAAACCATCAAAACCAAAAAGGTTCAGAAAATTCAACTCAACCGTACCGTGAAGAAAATCATCGAAGGTGAGCCCCGATTGTTTATAGATTTCAAAGAACAGCAGGTGCTGAATCGAGAACTGAAAACAATTGCTGACCGGTGTAATATAAGGACTGTTCTCTCAATGCACGTCGGCCGACATAGTTTCGCAACCAATTTCCTACGCAAAGGTGGTAAGGTTGAGGAATTACAGGTTCTGCTCGGCCATTCATCGATTGAAACCACGATGCAATATGTTCACATCGTGGAAGCAGAAGCTATTCAATCGGTGTTTTTGCTGGATGATGACGATCTGGATTAAATCGTCTCCGTCACGACATCCACTTCATAAGTTCCTTCGACCAGATCCTTCGTCCAGGTCTTGATGTTGTGGATGTTGTTGAATGCAAAAATATGATCGGTGATTTTATAATTGAATTCTTCTGCCGGGCAATAGAATTTCCATTGAAATTCATAACCACGAATCCGTTGGCGCAACCATTTTTCCCAATGCGAGTAAAAGAGTTCAGGATATTCCGCACCTGCGGGATTTTTGGCGTTGTTTTGCCCGACATTCAATCCATCATACCAAACCAACTGCAGCGCATCCTGCGTATCTTTTTTGATGATAGCCGTGTTGTAGCCATTAGGTTTCGGAACGCCTGTCTGAAGAATAATCACGTTACTTTCGATGATAATGGTCTCCGGTTTTTCTTTTTTGTTCAGGAATGCGCCATCTTTATCAAAATACATTGAAGTCTGTGGACCATCATCGAGCTCGGTGGAACGCAGAAGGAAACTTCTTTTTTGCAAAAGCGTTTTCTTTCGGTTGGCGGGCGAAACTTCGAACATCGTAAAATCTTTCGCATCGGTTGGTTCTTCGTCGCCCAGCCTGTTCATATACACAACATTATCAACCACATCAAGTCCATAATTGAAACGGTTCCGAATGTTATTCACCAAATCCCCGAAGGTCATATCTGGAACAGCCCTGGTAAGATCTACTTCATTAAGGTTAGTGATTACACCGGTATCGTCGCCTAAAGTCGTATTCTGCAGGTCATCAAGAACATCGGAAGTAATTCTAAGGTTCGAAAGCGGATCGGCCGTCCAGCTGTCCTCGTGATACTGGGTATATATATAGATTTCAATCTCGCTGTTTTCGGTGGTTACATCGAATTCAAAATTTACGGGAACATTGTAACCTGCGGTGCTGTTCATTTTCGGTTCGATCTTCGACCAGATTGTGTTGCCGTTCAGTTTCAATTCATAATGCGCACGCATTTTGCCCGCACGCCAGAAGAATACATCACCCGCAATTTTATAACGGCCGGGTTTTTCGATGGAAACATACTTTTGATATAAACAATAGTCATCTGGTCCTGTTTCCAAATAAAGTTCGTCAAAATTTGCCGACGAAAAAATGAAATCATAACGCCGTTGCTGTTTGCTCGTAAAATATTCCGTTCCACTGAACATCCAGCGCTGAGCGAAAATCGGATCGGTGAGAATATCGCCATCGAGAATTAGGCCGGCATCCTGAAAGCCAGCTTTCAATACATATAATAAATGCGGAGTTGGGTGAATGATATTCACATTATAGATATCGCCAAATTCGTCAATGTAATTACGGCGCATTTCGGTTCCGTCGGTTTTCAAATCGTTATAATAACCGTCAAAGGCATCCCACACCTCCTGATCTGGCGGATATTTGGAAGTGTACATTCTTGGGAAATTAAAATCTGTTTCCGGATATTTTTTCGCAGCGATTTCGCGGGCATAAGTGTGAATATCTGGAACCGGAAATTTATGCAAAGGCAGTTCTGCCAGTTTTTTGTCAAAATTTGGCAAATCTTCAAAACCAAAATCAATTTGTCCTGTGAGCAATTTTCCTTCAACACTCAAAAGCACCAGTTTTGCCTGGTGGATTTTATTTTCGAAAAGCAAAGTTCCTTCAAAAGTAGTGTCGAGCTCAAAAGCATCATCACTTTCGTAATCGCCAAAGGAGTTGATAAATTCCTCGTTCATATAAATTTCGAACGGAAAGAAATACTTCGAAAACATTTTATCGTTCATTTTCGGATTGGTGTCCTGCGTGGTGATTTTTTGTCCGGAAAGATCCAGGATTCTGTCTTCGGTAAAAAATTTAATTTCCATTATTCTTCTACAATTAAATATTCTAAAGGTCGGGCCACGAGCTCCTCGCTGGAATCAATTTCCACATTCTTTTTGGTGATATTGAAGCATCGGTAAATCTTTCCTTCAATTTTGATAAAAGCCAATTTATTGTCGATCATTTCGGATATCAATTCGCGCTCTTTGGCCAAGATCATTCCGGTATCGATCAACAACGTTCTTACTTTACTGCTATCGTACTTTTCGTTCTGAGCCTTAAAAATATTGCGCGCATAAATATGGTTGAAATCGGGCGAAACCTTGTAATCTCCGGTGAAAGTGAACCATTCCGGTACAAGATTCTGATTTTCCCACTGAACGTGAACGGGAGCATACGTTTTCGGGAAATCATAGAAATTTATTTCCGCAGCTCCGATGATTAAAGGATTTACCAAATCATTTTCGGCTGTTTTTTTGAAAATCACTTCTTCCGCATCCACTTCTGAAGTGAAAATAACGGCATTTTCGTTTTTCTTGCGATGAATGAAATTTGAAAGCAGCGGATAAGCCGCTGGTTTCTTTCCGGGAAATAATTTGATGTCAGAAGCAGATTCGGTGAACAGAACTTCCAAATTCGCGTTCAGTTCATCAACTTTAATCGAAGCCACGATGTTTTCCATGAAAACAAATTCAGTTTCATTGAAAAAATGCTGCTTTGCACGCGGAAAATGGCGGTGCAGTTTCTCGCCAAGTTCGAAACTCGCCACATCGAGGAAATAGGGCGTCTGATATACCTTTTCAAAGGTTGAAGTAACGCCCAACACTTTGTAAACAGACGTCATGGTGATTCTGACGAATTTTGCATCTGCAGATTTACGATTTACCTTCACCGGTGGCAAATCAAGGCAGAAATCTTTGGATTCATCGATGATGATGAAGGCCTTAAGGTCGAGTGTTACAGGAATCAGTATAAAATCATCGTTAAACTCAAATTTAATGTTGGCATTGTAAGTTCCGACTGGTAATAGGTCTGTTTCAGTAGTTACATTGATATTTTGCGAAGTATTTCCGTCCAAATCATCCAAAATGAGCCATTCCGGAAATTCCGTTACCTGAAAATCCACTCCGAGCGGATTAGTTACGGTAAGAACCGCAGATTTTTCCGCGCTTCCTTTAAAAACTTCAAAATAAAGCGAGGTAGGCTGCACGGTGATTCCACCATCTACGATGACGAGATTAATCGTAAAACCTTGCACAAATTCCCCGGTTTGCTTCAATATTTTCGCGGGAATCGAAATAGATCCAGTTGCGGGCAAAACAGGATTGGTTGCCAACGAAGTTGTCGGATTATCAGCTAAAGTAAAACCAGTGGTGAAATTTTCTGCAGGAGCAAAAACAATTTGGTTTTGCCAAAATTTCAATTGAATCGGATCATTATTATTAATAATTCCAACAGCGGTTTCACCTGTTAATTCGTTGGTATCTCGGTTAAAAACTAAATTGTAAGTTGATTTATCGGTACTTATTTGGCTTGGGGGAATTCCGGTAAGTGATAAATTTATTCTTGCATTTATAGTTCTTATCAAACCATCAATACCTGAAAGCTCAACAAGAATTATAGCTAAAAAATTCCCGTTTGGCAAAAGATCAATATTCGCCAGATCTAATTCTAAAAATCCGCTTCCTGTTGAAATATCAATAAATGAACTGTCAGGATGTTCCGGAGCAATTAACCACGGTATTGTTGAATTTTGAAAATCAATTTGAAACTGTGCATATAATACCTCAATAGGTGGCTCCATCACCG
>Ga0116155_10001148_pt1 | contig 19428 bp, 14 predicted proteins | sample AD_UKC032_MetaG_FD_89890 | JGI IMG/M metagenome (GOLD analysis project Ga0116155, IMG submission 89890) | Active sludge microbial communities of municipal wastewater-treating anaerobic digesters from USA - AD_UKC032_MetaG | ecosystem: Engineered > Bioreactor > Anaerobic > Digestate | place: USA...
CACGCAGAGGGGTCAATGCTCCTGGGAAACTCCAGGTGCAGGGGGGTCAATGCTCGTGAGAAACTTTAGGCCAGAGGGGTCAAAGGTCGTGGGAATCGACAGCCAAGGCCGCATCGCAACCGGCAGGGGGTGGTGAGCACAACCAGCGCTTTCCCTGCCGTGTATTCAAAAAACTGAGCCGCACGCGGCCCATGGGGTGACAACTCGGTGAGGGAGCAAAGATGACGTCAAGACAGTACCGCGACCGTCAGGGAGCGGTGAACTCAACCGATGGGTTTCCTATAGCGTATCTGGTGACCTTTCGTTGTTATGGCACGTGGCTACATGGTGATGAGCGCGGCTCTGTTGACCGATTTCACAACGCCCCAGATACGCCTCTACTCAGCCCCAATGATACGCGGCGCCAAATAGCAGCCCAGCAGTTGCAGAGTGAGCCCACATTGCTGAGCACCTGCCAACGCAATCTCGTAATGCGTACGCTTCTGGAGGTAAGCGATCATCGAGGCTGGCAGGTACATGCCATCAACGTGCGCACCAACCATGTACATGTCGTCGTCTCTGCAGCCTGTAGACCGGAACTGGTTATGAACGCTTGGAAATCATGGAGCACCCGTCGGCTTCGGGAAGCACTCTTGGTAGGGAGCTCTGCGAAAGTCTGGTCCCGACACGGCAGCACTCGATATCTCTGGACTGCAGAGAGCGTCGCCAACGCCTGCCAATACACGAACGATATGCAGGATGGGGCTGAATGAACTCAACGGCACTGTTCCCTAACGATCAAGGTACACGGCTTTTAACGAGCCGTGTCGAACAGGCCCTACACAACAAACGGCGACAGATCCGCTGTCGCCCATAGACCAACAATGGGCGCCTGCTCTTCAGCGACGGGCGCTAGACTGCCGCGCTTCAAGCCCCAGTACCACCCGCCATTAGCATGCTGGCTCTGTCTTAAAAATACAGATGCTACCTCGGCCTCTTTGCCTTTGTTGAGCCATTGGCAGAGGCTGCGATACAGCCCTGAGGACGAAACGTCATAGTAAGCGTCTTGCTTGTCGGGAAACCCCGAGCTGCCCGTGGCCAAGTTCAGATAGGCAGGAACTGCGCCATCTTCCGGCTTTAGCCAACGGAAGAACCTTTGCGCCATATCGATGCGGCCCATACGGCAGGCGCCCAAAGCGCATCGCAGCTGGTTGTCAGAGATGACCTGATTAGGCTGATAGGCCACGAAACGCTCGCGATCGAATGACTTAGGCGGGTAGCTCGGATCATAGTGGTCGTAAAACGCACCGTTGGGTAGCTGCCCCTGCACATAGAAGGCACGCGCCTTTTCGGCCTGGGCACAGTAGACACTTTCGCCAGTGAGCTCACCCAAACGTGTAAGCGCCCCGATCCACATCATCTCCACGTTCAAATGGATGTGATTGCTGAAATCGCCGCTCTGGCGGACGTAGTACATCGGCGCACCGTGGTCTTCGGTCCACACACCATAACGGTGGCCCTGACACATGACGGAGGTAAGCCATGTGCCAATCCCGATGGCGCTGTTCAGGTAGCGAATCTCGCCCGTGCGCCTGTGCAAAGCCACCAATGCATCCAACAACACCAAGTTGTCACCAGCATAGTAGCAATCCCCAGTTTTGAAGTGCTCGCCGTCTTGCTCCACGACACTCGGGAACGCGCCATACGAACGCGCCCAGAGCCCGTCGTTGCGGATCTGTTGCCACTTGAACAGCGCCGACGCCAAACGTTTGGCGTCGTCCACCTGCCCGGCCTGCAGGTGCCACAAGATCGCCTTGCCGGAGAGCATTGGATAGACCCAGCGCCCCACCTTTTTGACGGGGTCGTAGAAGTTCCACACCATGTTGCGCGCACCCGCCGCGGCGCAAAGTGCCGGCCCACGAAGCCACGCCTCAAACCGTACCCGATCGACGGTGGCACCCTTTAAATTGCCCAGATGCGTCGCATAACTCAGCGGCTGCTCCACACTCTTCACCAAACACTCGTTGGCTGCCTGAAGGCGACGGCCGAGGAGTAGGCCTCCTGTTAGCCCTGCGGCGCTGAGCAGAAACTGACGGCGATTCGAGCCGGTCATGCACGAGCTCCTTCTCCAATAGCCTCCCAATTATCACGCTTGTTGCAAAGGCAACAGGAACGCGCCCGACTCCGGGTGCGGATCCTAAACGCCGGGGTTGCGCTGGCTTCAAGACAGTACCGCGACCGTGAGGGAGCGGCCCAGCTGGGACCCACCTCAAACGACGCCGCATTGCCCCCGAGGCCGTTCCATACGCCCACCGCTCCCTCACGGTCGCGGTACTGACAAGCGCACGCGCATCACCCGCATGGCCCCGACGGCTGGGAACCGCGCCCACCCCCAACCCACCATCGTGGCCGGGTGAACGTTGCCCAGGGTCATGCCAATCCTTGCCAAACACACCCCCTGGGTCACCGTGACCATGGCATAACTACTCGTAACTACGTAACTATTTGATTTCAAAACCCTGGCACAGGGCTAGCAATAACACCCCGGTATGGGACGTGTTGGCGGCGGCGCAGCGGTGAGTATGGTGATAGCTTGGTTGGCAAGCGGTTGTGGCACCGAGCCTGCGACCCTAGGTGATAGCACTGCGCTCCCCAACGATACCGCAACCAGCCAGGTCGACGCTGCCACACAAGCCTTCGTCGGCTTTTTGGACATCCATGGTCGCGCCACCGACCCCGCGGTGCGTGACTTGTACTACGCCTACTACGATCGCGACACTGAAGTGCCCTGGTTCATCTCCACCATGATCTCGGCCGAAGCGGTGCGCTTCTTTTTACGCCTAAATCGCCCAGCCGACGCTGCCCGCACAGCCCAAGCCCTGCTCGCGTGGCAGCACGATGGCGCAGGCGACTTGGGCGAGCGCCTCGCAGGTGCTTTCCCGTCGGAAGTCACCCAAACCAACAGCGGGGCCTACGTGGCCAACTACCTGTACGACAGCGGCGACAACCTGGCAGTGATGGATGCACTCCTAGAAATGTATGAAACCACCGGTGACGCCCAATACCTTGAGGCCGCACACACCACCGGCCGCTGGCTCCGCGACGTGATGAGCCACGGTGAGCGCTACAGCGTCTGGAGCGAGCCGCACCACGTGCCGATGAAAGCGGTCACCGACCAGGGCGCTTTCGACAACCGCATCGCCGTGGGGCGTTTGTTGTTCTGGTTGCCGGTGCTCACACGCCTAGCCGCCCACACGGGCGACATCTCGTTTGCCGACCTGGCCAACACCTCGTATGCATTTTTGGCGCAAGGACAAACGGCCTCAGGGGCCTACTACGACCACTACGACCCGGGCTACCCTGCGCAAGCGTTTAACGTCGCGAACTTTCACGCCTATGCCGACCCCAACTTGGTGGTAGCCGATGACTCGTTGCGGGCCGCGCTCGGCATTGCTCAAAATGACGCTTATGCCGCAAACCTGTTTTGGAATTGGCTCGCGCATGATGTGCCAGGCATCTCCGGCTACCTGGATCTGCGCACCGGCCAAGCCCCTGCCGCCGACATCGCGACGCCAAGCTACGACGTTATCTCCACGATGCTGTTGCAACAGCTAGCCACCAAGCTCGGCCAAGCGGCTCCGGATGCGAACGCATTCTTACAAGCTGCCCAGCATGCAAACGGAGGCTTCGCCTGGGGGCTCGACCCCACAACCCAACAGCCGTTGGACAACACACAATCGACGCTGACAGGGTTTTGGGTGTTAGCGGATATGCTCACGCCGCGATGAACGCTTTGGCCCACAGTCGCTTATCACGATAAACAACTGTTTTGGCGGCCTGTCTTGAACGCTACCCATGCTCCGTATGCACCCACACGCGCTTACGCACCTTCAACAACCCCACGGTCACTGCCGGTACCCAAGTGAAGCTGTAAAGCAACATCACCGGCATATAGAGGAGCAACTTTAACGGCACGCGCTCGAACAGCGCGACGACGAGCGGGTACACCACGAACACCATGCCGGCAAACAGGAGCCCAGGCAGCGTAAAGTAGAACGCCGGGCGTAAGCCTGGATGCTCGGGGAACGCCAGCGCCACGAGGCCCAAAGCAATGAGCGAGGCAAAAGCCAACAACAGCCGCACCGGCTGCAACAGGTGTAACAACGCATCAAAGCGGCAGCTAGCCGGCCCCAGCAAGGGTTTGGTAAGCGTGCCTTTCGCCATCGCTCCCACCCAGTGCAACATCACGTCGTTGTGCCCCTGCATCCAGCGACTGCGTTGGCGCACCGATTGCCTAAGCGTCGTCGGCTTTTCGTCGTAAGTGCGGGTATGCGGGCAGTAGGACACGCGAATGTTCGCAGTGGCCAAAAGCTTCATCGTTAAATCTAGGTCGTCGGCCAAGGAGCCAGGGTCCCACGGGTAGTCGCGCACAATGGGCCACGCCAAACAAACGCCGGTGCCACCCAACGTTGTGGCCAACCGCAGGCGCGCCCGGGCCCTGAGCCAAAACCGATTGGTAATAAAGTAGGCGAGCGCGATGCAGCTAGAAACCCAGCTGTCATAAGGGTTTTTGGTATCGAGGTAGGCCTGAATGGCGACATGACCGTTGTGCAAGTAAGCGTTCATCACCTGCAAAAAGTTGGGCATCGCCACGTTATCGGCATCGAAGACACAGCACGCGTCGAACGGGCCACGGCTTGCGAGCTCGCGCATCCCCCACTGCAAGGCATAGCCCTTGGTGCGGTTGGGCGAGCCTTCGCGCACAAGCACGGTGGCACCGGCCTGATTAGCCACGTGGGCGGTGTCATCGGTGCAGTGGTCGGCTACGACAAAAATCTCAAACAACTCCCGCGGGTAGTCGAGCTTAAGCAAGCTTTGCACCACCCCGGCCACGACCTTGGCTTCGTTGTGGGCGCACACCAGGATGGCAAAGCGCTTCTTCGGCGCGTCGGGCGTGGGCGGGAGCGGCAACGGTAGAAAGCCCGCGAGCGACACCAAGAGGTCCCAAGCGTACAGTGAAAATACTGTCAGCGAGGTCCACGAGATGACTGCAATGAAGAAATCCACACTTCCTCAGTTTCTGGCTGGCCCTCTCATCCTATGTTAGCGTCCGCTTCGCAATGGACAGTACTTTTAAGAATCTTCGCGTTTTGGTCACCGGCGCCGACGGCTTCATGGGCTCACACTTGTGCGAAGCCCTACTAAAAGATGGCGCGCGCGTGATCGCCTTTACCCGCGGCACCTCCACCCATGGCACCAGCCAGCTGGGGCTCAGGCGCATGGGGCATATTCAGGCCCAATGCGAAAAGGTCATCGCTGGCAACCTGACGCATCCAGAGAGCACCCGACTCATCCAAGAGGTGCAACCCGATGTCATCATGCACTTGGCCGCCGAGGCCTACGTGCCCAAATCGTTTGATCAACCGGGCGAGGTGTTTGCCGCCAACGCCAACGGCACGCTGCACGTGCTCGAAGCCGTGCGCCATTTGCCCAACCTTAAGCGCGCGGTGATCACAAGCTCCTCAGAGGTTTATGGCACCGCCGCCGACGACAAGCCGATCGGTGAAGAGCACAGGCTCAACCCCACGTCGCCGTACGCTGCCTCCAAGGTGGCCGCCGACCGCTTGGCCTACTCGTACAACGTTACCTACGGCTCGCCGATTGCCATCATCAGGCCGTTTAACACCTTTGGGCCGCGCCACGTCTACGACGTGATCCCCAAGTTCATCGGCATGGCACTCCGAAACGAGCCACTCACCGTGCATGGCGACGGCTCGCAAGCGCGCGATTTCACCTATGTGGATGACATGGTGCGCGGCTTCATGCTGATGGGCTCGCATCCGGCGGCCGTGGGCGAGGTGGTGAACTTTGGCGCTGGCCAAAGCTTTAGCATCAAGCACACCGCCGAACGCATCGTGGCGCTCTCAGGTAGCAAGAGCACCATCAGCTTCGACGACATGCGGCTCGCCGAAGTGCGCCACCTCTTGTGCGACAACTCCAAAGCCAAGCGCCTCTTTGGCTGGACGCCGCAGGTAAGCTTTGACGAAGGTCTGAAGAGGAACATCGCGTGGCAGAAGCAGCAACCCCGCCCGTAATCCACCCGACCGCGGTGGTCGACCCGGACGCTCGCTTGGGCTCCGGTACAGTGGTTTGGTCGCATGTTTGCATCGCTGCAGGCGCGGTGCTTGGCAGCGACTGCAAGGTGGGCCATGGCGCTTACGTCGACCGCGGCGTGCAGATTGGCCACCGCTGTTGGATCCACAACCACGCTTGTATCTACCGCCCCGTGAGCTTGGGTGACGATGTCTTCGTGGGGCCGCACGTGGTGTTCGTTAACGACCCCGACCCGACCTTTGCGCACACTCGCGACTTAAGCGGCACCTCCTGGCACGTCTCTCAGGGCGCTACGATTGGCGCCAACGCCACCATCATGAGCGACGTGAACTTGGCGCCTTACTGTTTCATCGCCGCGGGCGCCGTGGTCACGGCCGATACAGTTCCGTATGGTTTGTACGTGGGTGTCCCGGCGCGGCTCAAAGGCTACCGCTGCGCATGTGGGCAAAGATATTCTCTTACGCCGGGCCTGCCGGCACGCTGTGCACAATGCAATCGAGCTTTTTGACCCGTTACGCTTCTCAACTCCGTTGGCTTCTAGACTCCGGCATTCAGGCCCCGCCTAGCGCAAGCGATGCTGGCGGTGTGTACGCCTGGCTCAACGAACAAACCGGTGAGCCGGCCTTCGTGTACTCCGAAATCACCGGCTATTTCTTAAGCTTGTGTGCCAATCTCCACGCCGTTGACCCGCAGGGGCCGTGGCGCGAGCGCGCGGTGCGTGCGGCCACGTGGATCACCGAGGTCGCACAGCATCCATCGGGCGGCGTCCTGACGCGCAAGTTCGCACAAGGAAAAGCGGGCGACGACCCTTTCGCGTTCGAGCGCGGCCTGACGCTGTTTTTCGATGCCACGATGGTGGGTTATGGCCTTATGAACACCTACGCCATCACGCACGACGAACGCTGGCTTGCGGCTGCTAAAAAGATTGGCGACTTTTGCGTCGAGCGTTTTCAAGACCCCGAGGGCAAACGTCACTGGGCCATCGACCTGCATACCATGGCGGCGCTCCCCGAGGCTGCGCGCTGGTCACAGCATTTCGGGCCGTTTGAGCTCAAGGGCGCGATGTTCTTGCACGCGCTCAGTGAGGCCACGCACGAACCGCGCTACGAGGCTCTTACCCAAGCGCTGCTCAAAAACACGCTGGCCGCCCAACGCCCAGAAGGGCGTTTCCCCACCTATTATCCCAACGGCGAAGCCACGCACTTGCATCCGAACGCCTACGTCATTGAAGGCTTGCTGTACTTGGCCGCGCACGCAGGTCGCAGCGATTTGCTCGACCCCGCCGCCCGCGCGCTCGATTGGGCCTTTCGTACGTGCCTGGTGCGCCCGGACCGCTTGCACCAATGGTCAGACAACCCGGCGCTCACGATCCGCGGCCTGCGCAGCGACGTGGTGGCCCAGTGCCTACGCGCCTACTGCATCGCCAAAGCCCTCAAACCCACACTGCACTTCGAGTGGGAGACGCATCTTCCTGAATTGTGGACACTTTTGGACAGCTATCTGATGCCCTCGGGCGGCACGGCTTACGGCGTGGACGAAACCGGGCAAAAGCTTAACCACGCCAACGCCTGGTGCCACTTCTTTGGCATGGAGGCGCGGCTGTTTCGCACACGGCTGGAGAATGGCACGCTCGATCCGCGGGCGCTCGTAATTACCTAGCCGCTTCCATCGAAGCGGCCGCGGCAGAAGCAACGCTCAGGCTACAGTTCGCCGCCCATGTCGAAAGCTCAAACATCTTGCGGCCGGACAGATCAACCGAGGCTTTGAAGACAGGCTAGATCAACCGGAACGCCTGCCCGCGGCCATCACGCACGGCTTGCACGAGCTTTAGCTTCACCAGCGCATTCAACTCTCGGCGGGTGGCAGCGCGATTCAGCTTGAGCTCTTCTTGCAGGCTGTTAAGCGGCAGCGTGCCGTAGCGGCGCAGTTGTCGCAGCACCTTCTTGTGGGTGGACGACAGTTGCGCGTGTGCGGCATAGCTGGGCACCAGCATCGTGACGTTCTTCGGCAAGGTCACCGTGATCGCGACCTTGTCCATCTCCACCTTCATGCCAGAGATATCTTTGAACGCCTTTTGTAGCTCGGCCACCGGTGCCTTCAACTTCTTCTCCGGTTTGTCGCCCGGCTCCTCGTTGAAATACACCTTGAACGCCTCTGCCATCGGCAACGTTGGCGGCTCGGCCGCAGCGATCTTGGCAAACAGGCGCAGCTGATCGTCGGTCAGGCCGGCAACCGCTTGACCCTTGCGCAACACGCGACGGTAAAGCACGTCGATGAACAGCGGATAGGTCGAGACGTCGTGCCAAGCGATGTCGTCGTTGCTCAGTGACTGTTCGCCATCTTTGGTTTTGAGAATCGAACGGTCGTTGGGCGGCAGATCGAGCTGCTCCAAAAAGCGCCGCGCCACCTGCTGTTGCATGTCAGGCAGGCGTTTGACCGCCGCCACCCACAAGGCCCGGCGACTCAATACTTCGGGGAGTTGGCCGGTCACAGCCGCCAACGCTTCACCCAAGCGCCACATGAGCGCCGTGGTCAAAGGCGACAACGAGCTCTCGCCCAACTCACGGAAGCAACGCGTCGCCGGCTCGACCCGGCCACGACGAATCAGCGCCACTCCGGTGAGAATAATAGCACGCACGCGCACTTCGCGGATTTCTAGCTTCTCGGCCTGCTCACTGACCTTCGGGCCCAAGCGAATTGCGCCCGCGAGATCACCCGCGGCAATCAACGCTCGCAACAGCGCCTCGGAGACGTGCAGGGTGCCCATCTCGTCACCCAGCTTGCGCAGCGCCTGCAACGCCTGCTTGCCCAGCGAGGCCGCGCTCTTGGCGTCCCCTTGCACGAGCGCCAAGCGCCCTTGCAAATCCAGGCATTGTGCCACCACGCGGGCATGCTTGATTTTGCGCCCCAGCTCCAACGCCTCCTGGGCGCTCTTCTGGGCCAAATCCAAATCGCCCTCTTCGAAGGCGGCGTGGGCGATGCGATACAACGTGAGCGCCTCTTCGCGCCGGTTGCCACCCTTGCCAAACAGCTTGCGAGCCTGCGCCAGCTCGCCCATCGCGGCTTTGACATCTTTAAGGCGCAAGCGAATCAGCGCGCTTTCGCGCAAGAACATCGCCACCCGCGGCGCCTGCGTACGGACATCCAAGCGCTTCAAGGCTGCGTCCACCAGGGTCCGCGCGCTGTCCAACTCATTGGCTGCAATGAGCGAGCGTACCTGTTGGGCACGCAAAATATCAGCCAACGCCCGTTGCGCCGCGCTATCCCACACTTCGATCACGCGCGCTAGCTGCTCGGCCGCCGCCGCATGCTTGCCGCGCCCAGCATCCAACAAGGCCCGCGCCGCCGCCAAGTAGCGCTTCAAGCGCCGACTCGGGGCCGGACTCAGGTCTTTTTCCACCGCCGCGATCTGCTTAGCCGCATGGGTCAAGTCGCCAATGTCCAACGACACCCAAGCGTCGGCCAGCTCCGCCACCTGCACCAGGTCGCGGTCGCCCCACTTCAAGGCCTGGTCGTGGAAGCGCAAGAAGGCGGCCTTGGCCAGCTCAAAGTCGCCGGTTTCTCGATAAATATCACCCACAAAGCCGTGCGCCGTGGCGGCATGGTACAAATCGCCCGCCGCTTCAAACGCCTTGGCGGCGGCCTGGGCCTCGGTGACCGCGTTTTCCAAATCGCCAGCTTGCGCGTAGATGCGCGCCACCAAACGGCGCAGCTCACCTTCGCGGTCAAGCAGGCTCTTGTCGCCTTTCACCATGGCGAGCAAAGTGCGCGCCAGGGTTTCGGCCTCGTCGAAGCGGTTCAGGCGGGTGAGGGCATTGGCCGCAGCCACGCCAGCCGCGACGTACAGCTCTTTGCCCACGATCTTAGCCTGCACCGCGCGGAATGCCTTCACTGACTTAGGTGGCTCGGCAGCCTCAGCATAGGCCTCGGTGAGCGCCGCCAAGGCCCGTGATTGGGTCCACGTGTCTTTGTCGCGGGCGAGCTCTTCGAGCTCCTCGCGGAGCGCCTGGCTGTTGGACAGCTTCAGGCGCGCCCGTGCCGATAACAGCTTCAACCGACGCTCGGTGGCCGGCGTGCTCGGAATCGAGGCGACGCTCTTCAAGAACGCCTCAACAAACGGGAAGTGCCGGGCCGATTCCCACCCAGAGGTGAGCGTCGTAACCGCATCGGCAGCATTCCCAGAAGAGGCCAAAAGCTCGGCCGCGCGAATGACCTTGAGCGGCTCGCCCTGCTCGATACCAGCTTCCTTCAAGTGCTTAGCCACCGCCTTCGCGGCGGTGTCGGACAGGCTGTCAGTGGGCCCAAGCAACATCTGGCCCACCAAATCGTGTACGTACAGGTCGTCGCTCACCGAAAGTAGGAGCCCCTTCTTCAGGAGCTTCACAATCGGCGCCCCAAACGCACGGGTCGCCACGGTTTTGCTAAGCGGCGTGGCAACCTTGGCCAGGCCTTTTAAGGCCTCGATTTCTTTGGGATCCCAGCTCTTGCTGGCCTGCTCCATCAGGAGCTTGAAGGCGCTTACCGAGCGGGACGATTGGCCCACAAAGAAAGTGTCGGGCGGCATCGCCTCGCTGCCACAGGCCACCAAAAAGCGCAACGTCAGTGCATGTCCCGAGCAACCGCCGCGGGCTGCATCAGCCACCAGGCGCTCCAGCGCCTCGCCACGTACGCTGCCGCTCTCGGCCACCTTGCGTACTTCGTCGCTCGACAACGGCCCCACGCGCTCCACGTGAATTTCGGCGGAATCGATGGCCGGCAGCTCCTGGTCCCCCCGACCTGCGGCCAATACCCGGTACGAACCCCGACGGGTGCGCACCGCGCGAATCAGCGACAGCAAATCCTCGCGACGTAGGTAGTGAACGTCATCCAAAAGCAACGCCAACTTCTGTCGCTCCAGGAGCGCCACCAAACGGCCAAAGGGGTCGCCCTGGCGGTCGGGTTCGCTGCCGCGGTTCTTGGCCATCGCCTCGACGCGGCTGAACAGAGAAGGAATGGTCTCGCCTGGCGCTAGCGCCACGTACAGCGAGCCTTTGAGCCCGAGCCGCTTGGTTTCCCGCCCGAGGCGAAGCAACAAGCCCGTCTTCCCGATGCCGGCTATGCCGCCATACAGGAAGAAGCCATAGTGCTCCATCCGAGCCTTGAAACGCGCAACGTATTCGTCTCTGCCGATGAACCCCGCGGGGGGGGTGAGGAACCCGAAAGCCATGCGGTGGCCTTTTTTGCTAGAAATTACAAAGTGTTGCTTCCCTATATGGCGAATGGCCTAGGTAATGCAACAGATTCTCCGTTGGGTCGCAGCTCAAACCGAAATAATTTTGGCATCTTATAATTATTCAACAATAACAGTATCTTAAAACCATACTATTAACATAGGAAAAATATGTCAAAGATGACTCTAGAGAGTGGGTTGCAGGTAGAGGTTCACCTTGGGGGGGGCGCCAGTGGGCAGCTCGATGCCGACCCCATGCAGGGGGTGTGCCTGACTCAGCGTGCGGTCGCGCGGCCCGGTGAGGGCCTGCCAGAGCTTGGCAAGTGGGGGGATGTAGCCAATTTGCCCCAAGGCTTGGGTTAGCAAGGCCAGTGTAACGTTGGGATCTGTTTGGCCGGCGAAGAAGTAGGTCACCTTAAGGGTGGGGGGGGCGTGAGATGAAAGTGCCACGGCCAACTCCACCTCTTGGATGCGGCTTGGGTGTTGCAGGGCCGCCTCAAACGCATGGATGGGCAGGAGCAAATCATGGGTGGCTGCACTACCTGTGTGTGTCAGGCCGGACAGCAGGGCGCCCAGGAGGGGGGTGAGCTCCGGTTGTTCCAGGCGCACGTATAATTTGGCGCGACGGTGGTCATCGCCGTCTAGGTCGACACCCAAACCGTGGAAGCGGGCGGGCGAGTTTGGGCCGTACACAACGTGGTACAGGCCGTGGTCGGTGAGGCCCAGCCGCTGCAGAATCGCTTGGATTCGCTCGCCGTGGCCGCTCGTGGCATCCAAGCGAGTATTGAAATAGCTCTTCATCGCCAGCTGTGCGCCTTTAGGGGCAACACCAATAATAAGCCCCTGCGCCAACGGCGATAAGGCGCCCAGCGCCCCTAAGCGTGGGAAGGCCAGCGCAAATACCTCGGCCAAGAGCGCCGCGTCGTCTCGGCGCCCCTCGGCCACTAGCAACTCAAACGCCGCAGCGAGCAAGGTGCCCATCGTTACAGGCAAGGGTGCGCCCGGACGGCCTTGAGACAAAAAAGCGTAACCTTTGAGGCGCCCTTCTGAGAGGGTCGCCACCAGCTCAATGATCTGCGGCAAGTTGGCCATCACCTCGGCGGCCATCTGGGTCACTGGATCGTGGCAGGTGCGATCGGGTTGGGGTGCCCGGCCCAACAGCCCGCGCACGCGGCGAAATTGCGCCAGTGCCGCAAGAGCATCCTGCCCACAGGCCTCTGCCAACACCGACACCCCCCGTTCGGCGCGTCCGGCGTAGCCTTGCCAATCTGCTTGAGCGAACTTTTCGACAGCGAGCGCCGAACCAAACATCAATGATTCCGCGACATGCCAATAACCTGGATCAGCTGGTTCACCATGCCCTGGCCGCGCGCCACGGTTTCGCGCATCAGACCATCCACCTCGCCGCGATGCTTACGCGAAAGCGCAATGGCCCCTTCGACCGCGCCATCCACCGCGTTGGAAATGTTCGGATCCACGGCGATGTTGCGAGCCGCCTCGCCCACCTTGTCACGCACAGCCTCCCAAGCCAGATCGTAGTGCAGGCGGCGCCGGGCTTGGCAGAGGTCATCGCCAATTGCGAGTTGGCCTGACAACTGCCCCGGGTCGGTGGATGGATCCTTCATCTCGGCAACGAGGGCAATCTGATCCCGCTCGATGAACGGTGCAAACTGCCCAGAGAGTTCGGCAATCTTCGTATCGAGGGCAACCTGCGCCTCGGCGTCCTTGGTTTGCGCCCGTTGTTTCACCAACGTCGCCACCGCTTCGTCACGCGCACCCTCAAACCGCACGGTGCGCTCGCTGCGACCTTGGCTATCGGGTTTGTCAGTGCCTTCGCCTTCGTACAGGGCCATCGCCCGGTCCAACACGGTGATGCCCTGCTGGGCGGCGATGTTCTGCGACTTCCAGTCGTAATAGCTATCCAAATCAGTGAGCAGCTGCCGTTGATCGTCGCCAAGCTGGGCGGGATCTTTGTCCCGTTGCGCGAGAGCCGCCTTCAGCTTGTCGTTGGGTTTCTCTTCGGAGGTGAACAGCGTCGCCGCCAGCGGCCGCAACTTGCCGGCCTCGATCACCTCTTGCTGGCCCCGCATGGTGCCGCGCCGGTCGTTCACCAAGGCTGCCTGTAGCGGATCGGCCATGAAACCGCGTACTTGCCCAATAACTATGTCGCGCGCCGTGCGTACCTCTGCGGCCAACTCCGCCTCGGCGGCGCGCAAATCGGCTTTGAGCGCCTGGGCTTGGGGATCGCTACGACTGCCAAGCCGTGCCAAGCTTGTTTGCGCCGCCGCCAACGAGCGGGCTTTCATGTCGGCCAACGGAATCGGCCCGGCGACCTTTTCCAACTCGCCGCGCAGCTCCATGTAGCGCGCACGCGGGCTGGGCAACGGTTTGCCGTCTTTGCCCAACAGCGGCTTGTTGTCACTGCCTAACGGCGCCGCGTCAGAGAGCTTGGCGATTTGGCTCTTCGACAGCCACACCGTGCCGCGCGGGATCTGCGCGTTAATGCCAGGTTCCTGCTTGTTGGCGAGTCGTTTCTTGGGGTCGGAATGCTGGCCGGGATAAAGCGATTCGAGCATCGCCTCGGCTTCTTCAGTGAGCACCCGCGAGCGCGCGGGATCGAGGCCGTTGAAGGCGGCATTCACCTCGCCCTGTTTCATCGCACGCGGGATCCGCTTCATCTCATCGCAGAAGCCACTGATGGCGGCCTGCTTTTCAAACGAGCGGCGCATCTTCAACAAGGCGATTTGTGCGTCTCGACCCGCCAGGTTTGCCTCGCCTTCCAGACGCCGCAGCTCCTTCAGCATCTTGCGCCACTCATGCAAGTCCGCCTGTGACTTGATCATGAACATCGCAAAGAAGCCGTCCCAATTGAAATTCATGCCGTCAAAACTGCTGTGGGTCAGAAGCCCGCCAGCAGCATTAAACAAACCATCGGGGCTGACGCCGGTTTTGCCGGCCAACATGCCGGCCCCGCCGGTGCGCATGCTCATCGAAAGACTTGCCGCACCCGGGGCACCGCTCGTCGTCGGCAGACGCGCCGCCGAGCCTTCGGTACCCATGACCCCCGGTTGCCGCGTCCCGGGCCGAGCTTGCGGCGCTACCCAGGCATTTCCCGGCGTCGCACTGCCAGCTCCCTGCGGCCTTGTCCCTGCACCCTGCTGTGGCGTCGCTGGCCGAGTCGAGCTTGCTTGGGCGGGCGTTTGCCCGGGTGTACGCGCAGGCGTGCTGTCACTGCTTTGTGCTGCTCGCGCACCGTTGGCACCCTGGGCCGTAGAGCTCGACCCTTGGTTGCCAAGCGCGCCACTGGCCTGTTTCAAGTTTGCGGGCAGCTTGCCCTGCGCCTGCTCGCCATTCGGAGTTGCAGAGCGTTGCTTCAGACTGCCGGCGTAGGCCGACAAATCGAGCGGCTTGCCGTCCACCATCACCCATTCGAGCAATGTGGAAGCAATGGCCTTGGCCTGGTCGGGGCCGAGTGGCTTGCCCTCGGCGGGTGGCAGCCGCGGCCCCGCTTTTGGGTCCGAACGGACCGCGGTGCGATCCCGCTCCGATAAACCGTCGGCGCTCTTGGTCTCCTGAACGCCCGTGGTTTTGGCAGCGCGGGTCTCTAGCTCGTTGGCCTTGTTGCCAACACTCTCTTTGCCCTGCGCCTTGGCAAACTCGGTTTTGGACTCGCGAACCTGGCTTTCGTGCGCCAGCTTGGCTTTTTTGCGTTCGACAATCGCGGTGAGGGTACGGTCGTCGAGCGTTTTGCCGCTGCGTTCTTTGGCGATGCCGCGCAGGCGCTCAAGCTCATCGCGACCGTCATCAACACGCTTCTCTGGCGGCGCGGAAACGTCGCTTACCACACCCCCAGCTTTGGAGGTGACCGTGAGGTTATCACTCATTTTGCCTCACACTCGCGACGCCCGCGTTAACCGCGGGTAATCGCTTGCGTTACCTGCACCTCGCGATCCACGTGATCGGAGATCGCCTTGAGCGCTTGTTTGAAGAGCTCTTTGGACTCGTCGTAGTTAGACTTGGCTTCTTCTACCGCCATGTCCATCACTTCTTGTTGCTTGGCGAACTCTTTTTCGCGGATCTGTTGGCGGTCGGCCTCGGCCTGCGGTCCAGAGTTCTTGCTCAACATCGTGCCAAAGGCGTTCACCACATTGCCGATCGTGCCCGACAATCCCTGAACGGCACCCGAGGTGGCACCCGAAGTGGCACCCCCTTGCGCAAGTGCGCCCAACGTCGCGCTTGCCACGGCCCCAACCACAGCAAAGGTAAAGGCCTGCGAAGCTGCCGCGCGCTCAGCCGCAATCCGCGACTCAGACGCGCTGATTTCGTTGGTTTTGGCTTCAAGCTTGCCCTTCTGCATGGCCCGCTTGATTTGATTCGCATCTTTCATGTCGCGCATCGACGTGGTGGCCAACGTCGACAACGCCATCCACATCAACGCCGCATCATCCAAACCCTTGGTGGTGCTGTACCAATCCATTTGGCCGCGCATGCTGGTGGCTGAGGCAGAGGCACCGCTGACATTCGGCAACACCGGGTCACTACCAAACGAGGTGACCGCGCTGGTGTTGCTGGAGGTAAGTGTGAAGCCATCGACCGAGCGGAACTCACCGTTAGAGACAGCTAGGCCGCGGGCCTTCAGCATCTGGTTCAGCGTGCCTTCGTTGACGACCTTGCCATCATCGCCCGAGAGCGCCTTACCGTCGGTCACGCCATCGCCGTCTTTGTCTTGGCGATTCACCACCCGATACTGGTTGGTACCAACTTGGTCGATGAGAGTGCTCATACTGCCGCTAAATCCACTGATGCTGCTCATAGAAGGCCTCCTGGGTGCCGAAGTGCTCGTTAGGTCGTTACTTAGCCATGCCGGCCGACATCAATTTTTGCGATGAGGCGAACATGGCGCTCATCATCTTCATCACGGCGTCTACGGTGCTGTTCTTCGATTCGACAATCATCTGCATAATGGCGTTTTCTTGCTCAATTTGCGCTTGCGCCATCTCGGCGAGCATACGCGCACGCTTGGCTTCGATCTCCGCCTGCTGCGCATCCAAAAACTTCTGCATCGCGGTTTGCTCTGCGTCCGCCTTCACCACCGAACCGGTCACGTTGATGCCGAGGCTGACCATGCGTTGGGTCATTGTGGTCTGTCCCTGCGCAAAATCCATCCCCTGCATGAACGACTGCATCATCGGGCTCATCGCCGCGCGTTGAATCCCCGTCTCAACTGCGGCGCCCACCGCTTGCTGCGAAATGGTGCTCGAAACGCTCTGCATGCCAGTCTGCATGCCGGCCTTGAAGGCCTCTTGGAACGCCATCCGCTCGGCTTGGTTCATGCCTTGCACCACAGCCGAGTTCATCACATTGGTCGTCGTCGTTTGAACCGCGAGCTCTGCCTGTGCCGTGGTAAGGCCAGACGTACTGACGCTCGTAGCCAAGGACGTGCCCGCGGCCTCGCCCGCAGCCGTACCTGCAGCTGATGCTGCTGCGGTACCACCCGCGGTACCTGCGGCTGCACCTGCTGTCGCACCCGCTGCCGCGCCTGCCGTTGCGCCTGCCGTTGCGCCTGCTGCTGCACCAGCTGCCGCGGTACTCGACGCGGCCAACGTCGCTGTTGCAGTGGTCGTAGCAGTTGCCGTTGCAGTCGTCGCTGCCGCCGCCGCCGGTGCCGCCGCGCCACAAGACAACACCGTCAAAATAATCATGATGATAATCATGATGACCTGCACGATGGTGCCAATATACTGAGCCTGGGCAGCTGCGGCCTCAGCTTGTTTTTGCAGCTCCTTCGCCACCTCGATTTGCTTCTTCGCGTCCTCGATACCCTTCTGCCGGAGCTCCGTCATGATCTCTTGGAGTCGGTTATGGGTCTCTACCGTATTGTTCGGGTCGGTGATGTTCAACTTGAGGAACGCCGCCAAAAGCACGTCAGCCGTGAGCTCCATGATTTGCCGGAACTGATCTTGGGTGAGCGTCACCGTCCCCGTCGCGCCGGCGGTCCCAGCCGAACCGGTGGTGGCGCTGCCCGTGGTACCGGCCTGCTGTACACCGTCCGAGCCAATCGAGGCCCCGGCGCCCGTAACATCGGAGCCTGCCGCCTGCGTGGACATGCTTTGATCGATCAAAACAGCGTTGGTCGCCGTTTGACCACGACTACCCGTGTTGGTGTCGAGCGCAGCAGCACCGGGTTTCAGAAACACTTCATTAAAAACTTGGTCGATGTTGCGCGCAAAGTTCTCGGCGCCTTGACGCATCGCCGCGGTGAGCTCGATCTTCGGCGGGCCCGGGGGCTTCAGCTGGGTTTCACCGGTGCCATACACTTGCTCGGCGCTGGTCAACCCCTTCACTTCGGAGGTCTTGCCAATCGACGCGGTGTCCCGCACCACCAACGAACCATCGGCCGCTCGATCCAACCCGGCCCGCTGCAAGAGCTGATTCACCTCGTTGCGGGCATCGTTCAAATCGCTGGGAAGCTGCTCAACGTTGCGGCGCTGTACCTCACTCAGGTTGACGGGGTTGCGAATGGCTGTATCAATGGCGGCACCGCCGGTGGTGTTAACTGAACTCATGGTAGGGCTTCCTCCGCTCGGGTCGATGATCTTGGCTTCGTACCTACATACATACACAGCAACGCCTGAATCGGGCCGCTATTGACCACCAAATTGTCGAATCAAAACGTTGCCTCGCTCGGCCAGCTCTTTCCACTCTGGCTTGCCCTTGGCACCGTTAACTCCCTGTTTAATCAGCTGAATACCCTCATCGGCGCGGCCTAACATGAGCTTGGCCTCACCCTGATACACCAGCGTCATTGGGTTTTCTTTGTCTAAGGTTAGGGCCATTTTGTAGTAATGATCGGCGTTTTCGTACTGCTTCATCCGATGTAGGCAAATGCCTACCAGTTGGTAGTAGCCGGCGTTGTACGGATCTAGGAACATCAGGTAACCGGCAATTTGGATAGCCTGCAGCACCTGCCCCATTTCTGCATACTTGCAGGCGCATGCGTAAGCACCTTGCAACTCGGTCTCGGTGAAACCACCGATCTGGGCGTAGGTCAGCCGGCCATCGTCCACCGCCTTGCCCAAGTCACCCAACAGCTTCTTCAGCTCGGGGCTCTGCTGCATATCCTCGGCGGTGACGTCCCGGTTCGGATCAAAGCTTGGGCCCTGACCTTTGGCCGGTGGCAACTCCGCCAAAGCTTCGCTGGCTTCCTTGGCCAACGCTTGGCCCTGTTTCTTCAACACGAGTTTGGTAGGCACACCTCCGCCCGCCCCAACCACCGCACGCGCTCGGGTGATGTACGGTTTGTAGTCGGGGTTCTTGGTGCCTGTCTTGATGATCTCGTTGAGCAGCTTCAGGCCTTCGTCTTTTTGGCCGCTCTGGCACAAGGCTTCACCACAATACACCTGCGAAACGGTGTCATTGGGATCGGCCTGCACCGCCGCGCGATAGCAAAGCACTGCCAACTCCAAGCGCTTCACCGCATGGGCACAGGCCCCTAAGCCACGCCACGCTGTGGCTCGCTCATTGTTCATCTGCAGCGCAAATCCATACACCGCCGCCGCTTTGTCGAACATGCGCGAACGATAGTACCCGAGTGCCATGGTCTCGATCGCGTTCAATGCCTCGGGGCCGAACCCCATCGCATCCCCAGGGTGCTTCGCGCCGGCCTTGATGGCCGCGATGATCTCCTCCAGATCTTGGTCGGGGATCTGCGAAAGAAACGCCAGGTTGGGGCCTTGGGCCGCAGTCGTCATCGAACTCTCCTCGTGGGGTGCGAACAGCTGCCATGGTTCGACGGGCCGGTTCGCGCGGACACTTCGAACAGTGGGGTGCGTAGAAGTGACGCCAGACGTAGGCCAGGCCTACATCATATTGCGGACCACGCCGCCGCGCATTTCGTTGACCGACTTCAACACTGAGGCCATCAAGTTGTACAACTGGTTGGCCTTTTGGTCGAAGTTCTGGAACGCGGTGGAGGCCATTTGACGCTTGTTGCGGATGGTCTCCTGCATCGACTCGACATCCTTGATGGTGTCGTTCAGGCCCGCGCGATCGAGGTTGCGGGTGCTCGCCGAAGTTTGCGCCAACTTACTGTCGGTCCACATCGTCTTGAGCGCAGCATCCCCCGC
>Ga0116155_10001150_pt1 | contig 19403 bp, 17 predicted proteins | sample AD_UKC032_MetaG_FD_89890 | JGI IMG/M metagenome (GOLD analysis project Ga0116155, IMG submission 89890) | Active sludge microbial communities of municipal wastewater-treating anaerobic digesters from USA - AD_UKC032_MetaG | ecosystem: Engineered > Bioreactor > Anaerobic > Digestate | place: USA...
ACCGTCGATCTTGACTTCAGTGCCGCCGTATTTGCTGAAAAGGACCTTATCACCGACTTTGACATCCAAGGCGATCAATTTGCCATCGTCCGTCTTTTTGCCCTTGCCGACAGCAACGACTTTACCTTCAATGGGTTTTTCCTTGGCTGTATCGGGAATGATGATTCCTCCCTTGGTTTTGGTTTCCTCTTCCAAACGTTTTACAATGATTCGATCCTGTAAAGGTCTGATTTTCATGCTTTTTCTCCTTTCTCCCTTATTTATATTTGAAATGTATAAATTCTGTTTAAGCGGCGCTATTTTATACACGATTTCATCACTGTCAAGGTTTAGGACACATTTTTGGACAGTTTTTTTCAGGTGCGATCAGAAAAGATTTTCTAAAAGGTCCTTCAGTGAACGGATTGCAGATATTTCCATTTTGGTTGTCCGATTAAGAGAAACCATGTTTGTTTTCGGCAGGATGCATCGGTTAAAACCCAGGCGGGATGCTTCTTTTACCCGTGTTTCCATCTGGGAGACCGCCCTCACTTCGCCGGTTAGCCCCACCTCCCCGACAATGACCGTTTTCGGATCAACCGGACGGTCCAGAAAGCTGGACGCCATTGCCGCGACTACGCCGAGGTCGACAGCCGGTTCTTCCACCCGGACTCCTCCTGCAACATTAATGAATATATCCGACCCGCCCAGATGCAGGCCGCAGATCCTGTCCAGAACAGCAACCAGAAGCGATACGCGGTTGTGGTCCACGCCAATAGCCGTTCGCCGCGGCATGCCCAGGTTGGACTGACTGACCAGCGCCTGAATTTCCACTAAAATCGGCCGTGTGCCTTCCAGGCTGGACACAACTACTGAACCGGGAGCGTTTTGCGGCCGTTCAGCCAGAAAAAAGGAGGACGGATTGGGAACTTCTCTAAGCCCCTTGTCCTGCATTTCAAAAACACCAATTTCATTGGTGGGACCGAAACGGTTTTTAATGCTTCGGATAATCCGGTAGGCGTGTCCGGCATCCCCCTCAAAATAGAGAACGGTATCCACCATGTGTTCAAGGACTTTTGGCCCGGCAATGGAGCCGTCCTTGGTGACATGACCAATGAGGAATACGGGAATTCCGTTTTTCTTGGCCGAAAGAATGAGTCTTGAAGAGGCTTCACGTACCTGCCCGACACTCCCCGGCGCCGACATCAGATCACCCGAATACATGGTCTGAATGGAATCAATCACCACGATGGCCGGGTCAATTTTTTTCACATGGTCGAGGATTTTTTCCAGGGACACTTCCACCAGAACCAGCAGATCCTTGGCAGCCGCATCAATCCGGTTGCTGCGAAGTTTGATCTGATGGGCGGATTCCTCTCCGGAAACATAGAGAACCTTGCTGCCTCCGGAAGCAATATTTTTCATAACCTGAAGCATCAGCGTGGATTTGCCGATCCCCGGTTCGCCGCCGATCAGAATAGCGGAACCGCTTACGATGCCACCGCCCAGCACCCTGTCAATCTCTGCAATGCCGGTGAGCATCCGCTCGCCTTCATCGGCCGAAATCTCTTCGATGGGCAGCGGCTTACCGTCAAAAGACATATGGGCACGCCCACCCGAATCCGGCTCGGAAACCAGCTCCTCGGCAAAACAGTTCCAGCCGTTGCAGGACGGACATTTACCCAGCCACTTGGGCGACATATAACCGCAATGCTGACAAAAGAAACTGGTTTTGTTCTTTTTCAAAATACTGCTCCCTGAGGTTTCGTTACAAAAGGATGCTCTTTTTTACCGGATGCAACCATGAAGACATCGGGTCATGGATACGCCTGTTTCAGCCTTTTGACCGCAGATTCTTTTCCTATAACGGCAAATACCCTCTCCAGCTCGGGGCCCTTAACTTTTCCGGTAAGCGCCGCCCTCACCGGCATAAATAAATCCCTGCCCTTAAGCCCGGATTTTTCCCTGGCATGTCTGATTGCCGCCGCGTATATTTCTATCGGCGATCCCACCGCAGATTCCAGATATTCACCAAAAGCGAGAACCACTTTTTTCGCGCCTGCAGAATCGAGGATCTGTGCAGCCTCAGAAGTCATCTGATACCTGCCGTCAAAAAATATTGCAATGTGTTCCCCGATATCAGCCAGCGCCGTCAATTCGTCCCTCACGGTTTCAATGACCTGCTTCATCCACGAGGGATCGAGTTTTTCCGGCTGATAACCGGCGCGGCGCAAAAAAGGCCGGAGCCTGTTTGACAAATCATCAACCGTCAGGTTTCGAATGTAAATGGCATTGAGCCAGCGGAGCTTCTCTTCATCAAAAACCGCCCCGCTTTTCGATGCACGATCCAGGGAAAACGCTTCAATCATTTCAGCAGGGGACATCACTTCACGGGCCTCGGCAAACGAACTGCCCAGAAGCGCGAGATAGTTCACCAGCGCTGCCGGAAGATATCCCTTCATGCGGAATTCGCCAACGGACACGGAACCGTGACGTTTGCTGAGTTTGGCGTGGTCTTTGCCCAGAATCAGGCAGTGATGGGCGAACACCGGCGGTTCAAAACCGAAAGCCCGGTAAAGCATGATTTGCAGGGCCGTGTTGGACAGGTGGTCTTCACCGCGGATCACGTGCGTGATTGCCATTAAATGATCGTCGATGACCACTGCAAAGTTGTAGGCCGGCATGCCGTTGGAGCGGACGATGATGAAATCACCGATGGATTCACCTTCAAACCGGATTGATCCCCGAACCAGATCGTTGAATTCGACAGTTGTTTGTGGCACCTTAAAACGCCAGGAGGGCTTTCTGCCCTTTGCGGCCAGTGCATCACGCTCGCTGACGCTGAGGTTACGGCACTTCCCCATGTAACGTGGCATTCGCTTGCTCAATATGAGCGACTGACGCTCCTCTTCCAGTTCTTCCTCCGTGCAGTAACAGGGGTAGACAAGATCCGCATCCATGAGCTTTTTCAGATGTTCTGTGTATAGATCGAGCCGCTCGCTCTGTTTATAAGGCCCGTACGTTCCGTCTTTTTCCGGGCCTTCATCCCAATCCAGACCCAGCCATTTCAAATCATCGACCAGACTGACCTGATAGGACACTGAACTGCGGGATTCATCCGTATCTTCTATCCGCAGGACCAGACGGCCACCGTGATGACGGGCAAACAGCCAGTTAAACAGAGCCGTACGTGCGTTTCCCACATGCAGTTCACCCGTGGGTGAAGGCGCGAATCTTACCCTGGGCCTGTCAGCCATTCTTCATCCTTTCCATGCCGGTGGCTATGGCCAGCACGGCCACACCCTCCCCTCGTCCCACAAATCCCATGCCTTCATTTGTTTTGGCCTTGATATTGACGGCTGGCTCCGGAATATGCAAAGTTCCGGCAATATTGGACGCCATGGCTCCGGCGTAGGGCGCCAGTTTCGGTTTTTCCATCATGACCGTTACATCAATATTATTGACACTGAATCCATTTGCCGTGATCATCTGCCAAACCCGTTCCAAAAGAATAAGGCTTGAGATATTTTTATAAGCCTCATCCGTATCCGGAAAATGCCTGCCGATATCCCCCGCCCCGGCCATGCCTAAAAGCGCGTCGCAGACGGCGTGAAGCACGACATCCGCATCTGAATGTCCCTGCAGGCCATGATCGAAGGGAATTTCAACTCCTCCGAGAATGAGCTTCCTGCCCGGTGAAAACCGATGGCTGTCATACCCCAGTCCACTGCGGACAGTCATTTTTTCTTTTCTTTTATTCTCCATCAGTGCTTCCGCCATCAACAAATCTTCGGGGGTTGTGATTTTGATGTTTTCATGCGAACCGGTAACCATTCGGACTTTAACGCCGGTTCGCTCAACGAGGGACGCATCGTCTGTCCCATAGAAATGATCTCTTTGGGCTTCCGCATAAGCCCGGCACAAGACATCATACCTGAAAGCCTGAGGGGTTTGCGTTTGCCACAGATTTTGACGCGGCAAAGTTGTTGTCACAATGTTTTCGACGGTTGTCTCCTTGATCGTGTCTTTGGCCGGAACCCCAATGGAGGCGGCGCCGTATTCAGCCGCCGCGGCAACGACCCGTCGGACCATATCCGGGGTAACAAAAGGACGAACGCCATCGTGCACAATCACAACGTCACATGTTCCGGGAACCGCCTGCAGACCGTTCCGTACCGAATCCTGGCGCTCCCTGCCTCCGGCTACAATAGATATTACTTTTGTCAAACCGTATTTTTCAACAATCTGCTTTTGGACGGACGCTTCATCTTCCTTCGGCACCACCAGAACAACAGCAGAAACCATTTCCGTCATCTGAAACACACGGAGCGTGTGAACCAGCATGGGCGATGAATCCAGCAGAAGATACTGCTTGGCAACCTCAAGCCCCAGTCTTTTTCCTGCACCGCCTGCTGGAATGATTGCTACTGTTTTCATGATGAATCCTATAATGAAACGGGCCCGGAAAATCATTTTCCCGGGCCCGTTCGCCAAAGGTATTTTCTTTCCGGCCAAAAAGACAGCAGAAATATCCGTTATGAATTGTTCGTTCTCTTTTCGGCGGCCTCTTTCAGTTCCGTGAAAATCATCCGGCCGGCTGTCGTCTGCAGCACGCTCGTAACGACAACCTCCACCGTCATATTGATCATTTTCTGGGCGCTGTCCACGATAATCATGGTTCCATCATCCAGATAACCGACACCCTGCCCCTGTTCCTTGCCTTCGCGGATGATTTTGACCAGCATCTGTTCTCCGGGCAACACCACCGGTTTCATGGCATTGGCCAGTTCGTTGACATTGAGCACCCGTACGCCCTGCAACTCTGCAACTTTGTTCAGGTTATAATCATTGGTCAGCAGTTTGGCGTTTAATTTCTGGGCAAGCGCCACCAGTTTGCCGTCCACTCCCTTGATTTTCGGGAAATCCTGTTCAACGATCTCAATATTGATGGACGAACTTTTTTGCATCCTGTTGAGAACATCCAGACCACGTCTGCCCCGGGAACGCTTCATGGAATCCGAGGAATCCGCGATAAACTGCAGTTCATTCAGGACAAAACGCGGCACGATCAGTTCCCCGTCCATGAACCCCGTATCGCAAATATCAGCGATTCTGCCGTCAATAATGACACTGGTATCCAACAGACGGTGATCAACAGCATGCTTGCTTTCGACTGCGCGGAAAGAGAACTCCTCGGCTTTTTTCGATCCGAGGACAAGCCCCAGATATCCCAGAATGCCTGTCAGGAGCAAATAAATCCACGGGACGACCTGCTGATCCTGTGTAATCTTGATGACCATATTCAGGCCAAAACCAAGAATTAAGGCGATCAGCAAACCGACGACCATGCCAATGACACCGCCCGCAATGACCTTCAGAGAAAGCTTGCGGATGTCTTTTTCCACCCGGATGACGAGCAGCGCAATGACTAAACCTATAATAAAGCCGACAACTCCCTGCAAATAAGCATATGAACTGCCTGGCGCCGCCGAATAAAAAACGATAAAATAACCACTTACAGAACAGGCTAAAACTAATAATGCTCTTATGATCAATCGATTCACCTCCTTTCTATCAAATTAAAATCTATGAATGTATAAATATAATCCTGCTTAAAAAAACACTTCTTCAAAATGGAGGTATTTTTATTCCCTGGATCAGGAAATCCGATTCATCCTTTTTCAGTTTTCAAAGAGCATAAGTTAATTATTGTAAAACTTTATTGCACAGTAAAAATCATCTGCAAATCACGTTCAACTTTGGCTTCCTGTGCATTCGTTGCGACAGAGATTTCCTTGACCAGCAGATTCTTCGCTGTGTCCATCATCTTCCGCTCTCCAAAGGAAAGATTCTTGTCGCTTTTCAAAATGAATAAGTCTCTTAAAACACTGGCAATTTCAAAAACAGAACCGGTTTTGATCTTTTCCAGATACTCCCGGTAGCGCTTGTTCCAGGTTTGTTTATCAATGGTAACATCTTTGTTGCGGAGTATTTCATAGACCTTCGGGATTTCCTTCTCCAGAATAACTTCACGCAGCCCAACAGCCTTGGCAGAACTGGTCGGAATCATGATTTTCATGCCGTTTCCCATGATTTTCATGACATAAAAGGGCTGTTTCTTCCCCATAACTTCTCTATTTTCAATGGCTTCAATAACTCCGACCCCCTGAGCCGGATATACCGCCAAATCACCTACTTTAAACATTTTACATTCCCCTGCCTTTCCGTAATAACGTAGTAGATTACCACTTTTCATTCAATTAGTCAATGATTAATACAATTTACTGAAATGCTTCAGAAATGCGAGCAACAAAGAGGCCTTTATGCTTTCAGGGAAGATACGGCAGAGGATTCTGTGCCTTACCGTTACGACGGATTTCAAAATTAAGATAGACCTCCCCTTTTTCATCTTTCTCTCCGGCCAAAGCAATGGTTTCACCTTTTTTAACAGCCTGGTCCGCCACAACATGTCTTTTCTTGAGATGTGTATAAACCGTTGCAAAACCATTTGAATGGCGGAGGATGATGGTTTCTCCAAAATCTTTCAAATGAGCTGAAAAAATAACGGTCCCCCTGGCAGCCGCTTTTACCGGTGCTCCCGCCGGACAGGCAATCTTGATCCAGTTGTGGTAGGTTTTGTTCGGCTGAATCCCGAAACCTGTTTTTACCTTTCCCTTGACTGGCCATGCCAGTTTGCTATTATCCGGATAGGTTTGATCACTTGTTTCGACTGTTGGGCGTTTGTCTTCATAGGCTCCATCCGTGTCTGACGGGGTTTGGGATGGTTTCTCTCCGGGTCCGGTATCGGATGGTCCGTTCAAAACCGGCGCGGATGTTTTTTCACGCCCTGAAACTTTTTCCTCCCGCCAGAGAGTGCTTCTGCGACTATCCGTATCGGCTGTTTTAGCGGCCGCCATCACGTCATCTATCCTGTAGACGGCATCGGGGATAAAAATAACAGAACCTACCTTGATATTTGAGACATCTTTAATGTTATTGATTCTTGCCAGTTCCTGCAGGCTGATCGAATAAGCCCGTGATATGCTGTAAGCCGTTTCACCTTTTTTGACAATATGATACACGCCTTTTGCCGGTTCTTTTTGAACTTGCGGTCCTGTGCAGGCAATCAGTAAAGACAAGCTGAAAACCGTCATGAAGAAAAAAAGGAACCAACTTTTCCACTTTTTGGACAAACGGGCACAAATCTGTCGGATCAGGATTTCCATCCACTCTCCCCGATCAAACTGACAAAGCGAACGCCGCCCAGGTCTTCCTTTTTCATTTCGGAAGGATTGTCCGCAGATCGCGTCAGTTTATACAAAGTCTGAACGTCACGGCTGCCGACCGGAACGACAAACCTGCCTCCCGGGGCAAGCTGTTCCGCCAGAAACGAAGGAATTTGCGGAGTTGCGGCAGTGATAATGATCGCGTCAAAAGGTGCTTCCTCTCTCCAGCCGTAAGAACCATCTCCCACACGAATAGCGACGTTGTAGCAGTTGAGCCTGTCCAGAATTTTTCTTGCCCGCGTGGCCAGCGAAGCCACCCGTTCGATGGAAAAAACCCGGTCAGCCAGTTTTGCTAAAATCGCCGTCTGGTAACCTGAACCTGTTCCGATCTCCAGAACGCGTTCCCGCCCCTTCAACTCCAGAGCTTCTGTCATTAAAGCCACGATATACGGCTGGGAAATGGTCTGGTGTTCTCCGATGGGCAGCGGATTATCGTTGTATGCCTGATCAATTAAACCTTCATCCACGAAAAGATGCCGCGGGACGGTTTCCATCACTTTCAAAACACGGGTATCGCTGATTGAACGGGCACGGATCTGCGTCTCGACCATCCGCATGCGCTGCTTTTTGTATCTATCCATCAAATAGCCTGTATTTTTTTCTTTTTCGGAGGGATCTGATAGAGTTGTCGAACCATTTCATGCCTTCTGAGCCCCAGGGCTTCACGAGTCACGATAAAATAATAATACTGCAGTTCAGCTTTTTGACAGGCCGTATTGTACTGATCGATAATGGTGTTGATTTCTTCCAATATCGTCACTTGATCCGTCAGGTCCTTCCGGCGGGACACATCATTCCGATGCGTCCGCAGCTCATTCATTTTCTCCTCAATCCGCTGATTAATCCTGATCACCTGCTGCAGTGCATTTTCCACAGCAAAGCCCGCCCGGCTCAAAACGGCCGCTCGTTCCCGCAGAAGATCTTCGCACAAAATATCATGCACATCCTGTTTAAACGCACTGCCTATCTGCATGTTAAATCCTTCAAAAATTTCTTTAAAATTCTTATCATTGAAGGGAAGAATTTTCAAGTTTAAAGGCCTTTTCAACCACAAAACAGAATTTTTCCCCTTTACACTTTGGGATTATTTCGTTAGATAGTCATGAAATAAAATAAAGACTTCAAACGGATAAACTGGTGTTTTCATGGGTCGTGATGTAAATTTTCCAATGTCAGGCGCCGTCTGCAGCGCCTATTCCCGCAACGAAGAAGACGAAACGCTCTCCCCGCTGGTTCTCGTGGATCAGAACATGGCCCCCGCAGGACGCATCCGATCAGGTGATTCCGTTATTTTTTACAACATCCGGGGCGAACGCGAAATCGAATTGACCCGCAGCCTGACCGAAAACACCTTCCGGGAATTCCCCGTTGATCCCAACCTTGCCGTAAATTTTGCAACCATGATTGAGTATCAAAAAGGGTTGAACGTCCAGGTCGCGTTTGAACCCCTGGGAACTCTTTCCGATACCCTGAGCGATGTCATTGCCGCTCACGGGTTGACCCAGGCAAAAATCACAGAAGCGGAAAAAGCCGTTCATGTCGGTTATTTTTTCAACGGCAAGAAAGCCGATCTTTTGCCCGGAGAGGAAAGAATCATTATTCCAACACGCAAAGACGTCAAACTGTTTGATGAAGCTCCGGAAATGTCCATCGCAGACATCACCCGCACGGCCATCGCCAAAATCAAAGATCCAGACTGTAATTTCATTTTGGTGAATTTCCCCAATGTGGATGTTGTAGGCCATATTGAAAATGAACCGGCCGTTCTTCGCGCAATTCAGGCAGTCGACCGGCACACCGGTCTCCTCATTGACGAGGCACTGCGACAGGAAATTGCGGTGATTGTTACAGCCGATCATGGAACGGTTGAAAAATGGCTCTATCCTGACGGCGGTGTGGACACCGGACACACGGACAGTCCCGTTCCGTTTCTCGTTCTTCACCCCGACAGAGAATTGACGCTGAAGGCTCAGGGATCCCTGATCGATGTCGCCCCAACGGTTCTGGATCTCTTCGGTCTGCCTGCACCCCCGACGATGACAGGGGTTTCGCTTCTTGAACAAAGCAAGAATTCCTGCGCGCCTGTAAAGCGATTATTGTTTTTGATTCTTGACGGGTGGGGGCTTTGTGAAAACACGAAAGGCAATCTGATTGCCTGCGCCGAAACACCGGTCATGGATAAACTGATGAAGAGTTACCCGTCAGCACAGCTTTCCGCATCGGGCGTTGACGTGGGACTTCCGCCGAAAACCGTCGGCAATTCAGAAGCGGGACATATGCACATTGGAGCGGGACGTCGTATCTATTCCGACCGCCTCCGTATTGATGAATCCATCGCGAACGGAAATTTTTATCAAAACCCGGCTTTTCAAAATACCATGAAACTGGCCAACCAAAAAGGCGGTTCTGTGCACCTGATGGGGATTGTTTCCTTCTTCAGTTCTCACGGCTCCATCGAACATCTTTTCGCCTTGATGGATATGGCGAAACAACTTCAGGTCTCCCGGCTTTTCATTCACTCTATGCTGGGCAGACGCGGCGAACAGGCTCAAAGCGGAGCCCGTTATATTCAGCAGGTGGAAGAAAAATGCCTGTCATTGCAACTGGGACAGGTCGTATCCGTCATTGGCCGCTACTGGTCGATGGACCGCGAAGAAAACTGGGACCGGATTGAAAAGACATACCGAATGCTTGTTTACGGGGAAGGAAATGCGGTTCCCGGAAAGTGAGACAAAATGAAGTCCACATTCAATCAGACAATCATTGAACTGGTAACAGGTGACATCACCGAGGAAGAAACGGATGCCATTGTCAACGCCGCCAACAGCCGTTTAGCCGGGGGGGCCGGTGTGGACGGCGCCATCCACCGGGCCGGCGGACCGGCAATTATGAAGGAATGCCGTCAGATCGGAGGATGCCCGACCGGCGAAGCTGTCATGACAACCGGTGGCAACCTCAAGGCGCGTTATGTTATTCATACCGTAGGACCCATCTACCGCGGCGGCACGCAAAATGAGGCCCGGCTGCTTTCTTCGGCTTATCAAAACAGCCTGAAACTGGCCTGCCGGAAAGGCTTGCAAAGCATCTCTTTTCCGGCGATAAGCTGCGGAGTCTACGGCTATCCGATTCACGAAGCCGCACATCTGGCATTAAAAACGTGTATTGAATTTGCCCGTGAGAACACCGGGATTCAACTCATCCGCCATGTTTTATTTGATCAGCGGATATATGCTGTTTTTGCTCAAGAATTCAAAAAAATCATCTAACAACCGGTCTGTCCATGAATGTAAAGCCGACTTACGCAGAGCTTGAACAGGAAATCGCTAAATTAAAAGAAACCCTGCACGAGCAGAGCAGGCTTGAGAACCAGTGCCGTAAACTCGTTGATTCGACCAGCGACTCCCTGTATATTGTTGATGGAAACGGGCGCTACTTCTTCATGAATCAAATTCATGCACAGCGGCTGAATATACCGGAAACCGGCTATACCGGCCTTTCTTATAAAGATGTTCATTCCCCCCAGCAAAGCGAACAGTTTGAAGCCAGAGTAAAGACCGTCTTTGAAACAGGCATCGCGATTCACGACGAGTATCAGCATCCGGAAGACGGCGGATATCTGCTTCGTACCTTCAGCCCGGTTAAAGATTCCACCGACCCGATGAAAATTACTGCTGTATCCGTTGTATCCAGAGACATCACAAAGATCAAAAAATTGGAAGAAGCTCTGGAAAAGTCCGAGGAAAAGTATCGTCAGCTGATTGAATATTCCAGCGAGGCCATTTTTATTGTCACCAACGGAAAAATCAGCTACGCCAATAACAGCACACAAAAAATGATCGGTTATCCGCTTGAAGATCTGAAACTGATTTCTTTTATCAACCTGATGATCTCCGAAGACCGGGAAATGGTCTTTAACCGCCAGAAAGCCATCCTTCAGGGATACGAATCAGCAAATCATTACACATTCCGGATTGAAACCAAAGAAGGATCAACCATCTGGGTGGAGGCAGACAGTGTGGCAATCCAGTGGGAAGGCGTAACATCCACGCTGAACTTCATGCGCGACATCACAAAGCAGAAAAAAACGGAAACGAGACTGTTGCAGGCCCAGAAAATGGAATCCATTGGGACCCTCGCGGGCGGCATCGCTCATGATTTCAATAATCTTTTGATGGGTATCCAGGGACACACTTCCCTGTCTCTGCTGAAGCTGAATAAAAATGACATCCACTATGAGCATCTTTATGAACACATCAAGACGATTGAAACCCTGGTTACAAGCGGAGCCAACCTGACCAAACAATTGCTCGGTTTTGCCCGGGGCGGCAAATACGAAGTCAAACGGGCGGACCTGAATACCTTAATTGAGAAAACATCGAAAACCATCGGCCGCACGAAAAAAGAAATCCGTATCCATCGCAACCTTGAAAAAGACCTTTGGCCGACAGATGTCGATCAGGGACAGATCGAACAGGTTCTCCTGAACCTGTTCGTCAATGCCTGGCAGGCAATGCCCGACGGTGGCGATCTTTACATTGAAACAAAGAACATCCTTCTGGACGAAGATCGATTTAAAGCCTATGGTAAAAGAAAAGGCCGGTATGTCAAAATCTCCGTAACGGATACAGGAATCGGGATGGATGAAAAAACAAAGGAAAGAATTTTTGAACCATTTTTTACAACGAAGGAGATGGGACACGGCACAGGACTGGGGCTGGCCTCGGTTTATGGCATCATTAAAAACCACAACGGTTTCATCAATGTCTACTCGGAAAAAGGCAAGGGGACAACCTTCAATATTTATCTTCCCGCCTCCACACCCGATGATCAAAAAGATGAAGACCGGGAATTGGACGTTGCCGGCGACATCCTGTGTACGGAGACGGTTCTGCTGGTTGATGATGAAACCATGGTGCTTAACGTGGCCAGCGACATGATGAGAACCATGGGTTACACGGTCATCACTGCTTCCGACGGTTCCACGGCAGTGAACCTATACAGAGAAAATCATCAACGGATTGATCTCGTCATGCTCGATATGGTGATGCCGGACATGAGTGGCTCAGATGTCTTCGATGAAATAAAAAAGATCAACCCTCAGGCCAAAGTATTGCTGTCCAGCGGTTACAGTTTAAACGGACAGGCCAGCAGAATTATGGAACGCGGCTGTGACGGTTTCATTCAAAAACCGTTCACACTGGATGAAATATCCACCCTGCTACGGCAGATTCTGGGACAGTCCCGAAAAAAATAATCCGGGCCGACCCGGCGGTTTTTGTTTCGTCGTGATCAACCCTTTAAGTTATGCCGTTTAAAAACATGCGAAGAAAGCATTCACATACCCGTCTTCAGCCTATAGGCGAAATACTGTCTGCCTCTTTGAAAAAAAAGGGGCTGGGCGCCAAACTGGAAGAAAACACCCTGATGAAGCTCTGGCCGGAGGCTGTGGGCGAGCAAATTGCGTCGCAAACCCAACCGGACAGATGGCGTGCGGGAACGCTGTTTGTCAAAACAACCTCCTCCATCTGGGTACAGCAGCTTCATTTCATGAAAGAAGACATCCGGAATAAGCTTAATGAACTGGCGGGGAAAACAGTGGTCAGGGAAATTCTTTTCACCATCGGATATCTTCCCTCGCCCCGAAACAACCCGCGCAATGCGTCCATTTCCGGCACGGCCGCTCTCAGCGAAAGGGACAAAAAAATGATTGCAGACTGCACGGGAAAACTTGCCGATCCGGAACTGGCAAAGATTGTTCAGCGGGTCATGAAAGCGGAAATCAGCAGACGGCGGCTTATGGAAAAGAAAGTTCGGTGAAAATGTTTTTCATGTTTTCTGTGTACTGACAGGGAGACTGATAAATAAACAGAGGGGGTTCCATTTTCATCTCTTCGCGTGAACCGCTGCGTCCCTCGGCCAGAACGAACTCTGCATTGGATGACGCATCGGAAAAAACCAGCTTCATTCTCTTTGGCTCCATTTTCCTTTTGCGAAACAGACTGATCAGATCCACCATTCTTGATGCCGGGTAAATTGTAAACACCCGGCCTCCGGGTTTGAGCGTATGCTGGGCTGCCTGTAGAAAATAGTCAAGCGATCCGCTGATTTCATGACGGGCAATGGCCTTTTCCAGCAACGGATTAATGCGGCCTGAATTAATCTTCCGGTAGGGTGGATTAAAAACGATAGTGTCAAAAGAATTCGGGCTGTATATTTTTTTGATGTTCCGCGCATCTCCCTCATGGATGATTACACGCCGCTGCATTCCGTTTAGCTCAACATTTTTTTTCGCCATCAGGGCAAGGCCGTGCTGAATTTCCAGTCCGTACCATCTCGAATGGACATAACGGCCGGCCAGTACCAGTGCCATGACCCCGTTGCCGCACCCCAGATCAAGGTTCACGGTCCGGGACTTCACAGAAACAAAGTGGGCCAGAATGAGCGAATCCAGATTAAAACGGTAGCCACGTCTGCTCTGACATATTTTCAGCTTTCCATCCAGAATTTCATCAATCGTTTCTTCGTCCATCCGTTTATAAACCCTGGAACAAATTTTTTCGAGGCATCCTTGACCGGTCAGATCACTTGTTCCTCATTTTTTGGTGAGACCTACTTGTGTTCCCGTCAGAACAGCGTTTCCCCGTCATTTGCGGAGCAGAAAATATAATTCGCCTTTTTCCTTGAGAGAACCCGCTGTGGCCTGTGCTTCCGGACCAAATCCGCAGAAAAGGTCGACCCGGCCCGGTCCTTGAATCGCCGATCCCTTGTCCTGATTCAATACGAATCGGGAAAAATTGACACGCCTGATCACATTGTACTGGTCATCAAATACCGGCTTACGCAAACGGATGAATCCCAGAGCGCCCTGCGGATAATAATCCGGATCTGTGGCAATCGAACGTGCCGGTGTCACCGGCTCGCCCATGGAACCAACCGGTTCATGATCCACAAAGCGGAAAAAGATGTAGCGTTCGTTGACGCCCAGAATTTCATAAAGTTCCTGCTCACTTTTGCCCTTCAGCCACACTTTGAAGTTGCGGTATGTCGTGTCTCTCTTATCGATTCTGTTTTTGCTCAACATGCTGTGGGCGACGGAACTGAAAGGTCTGCCGTTGTTTTGCGCATAGCTGACTGTCAGAATTCTTCCGTCTTCCAGTTTAATTTTGCCTGATCCCTGGGTGTGCAAAGTGTTCAGCTCGACCGGATCAGAAACCCAGACAAGCTCCAGTCCTTTTCCCCGGAGTACGCCATCAACATCGATTTCCCGGCGTGTATAATAGGGGACCTTCTTACCGTTCACGCTCCGGCTGATTTTCATTTTATTGTTTGATCCCTTTTCCATCACGATATCCGTAGGCGGCCGGTATAGGGGATACCTGTATTTTTCCGTCCGTGTAAGGGATCCCTCCAGCAGTGGTTCATAATAGCCGGTAAAAAGGATGGAACCGTCTCCGTTTTCCCCCGGCGCTTTGAGCATGATGAATTCTTCTTCAATCCGTTTTTTCTTCTGTTCCATCGAAACATCGGATTGGACAATCTCACGAAAAGCGACCAGCGTGTCTTTCATTTCCTTTGCCCCGACGGATCGGTCGGCCAGATTAAAGGTCCGGTTGCGCCCGCGACCATCGTAATAGCGAAGGCTTCTCTCAATCGCCAAAACCAGTGTTTCTTTATCCAGATCGTCAATGAAACCCGGCCCGGATGTTTCCATGGCAGCCAGAGGATCATCGGGTAAGGGAGCTTTCGGTTCATAGGTAGCCCGGCGCGCACATCCGGCGAAAACCAAAACCATCGTCAGCATCAGGAAGAAAACGATTTTCAGGTGTGTCATAGTTCGATCATCATCGCGACTTCGTCACAGTAATCAGGATACTTGGGACAGCGGAAACAGTCCGACCAGATTTTTTCGGGCAGTGTGGACCGGTCAACTTCCTTAAATCCCAGCCTGGCAAAGAATTCCTTCTTATAGGTCAGGGAAAATATGCGAAACAGATCCAGGGTGATGGCTTCGGAAATGCAGAATTCAACCATTTTCCTGCCGATGCCTTTTTTCCGGAAGGCCTCGTCAACAAACAGAGAACGGATTTCGGCCAGGTTTTCCCAGATAATATTCATCGCGCAGATCCCGACGATCTTCTGTTCATTCTCGTCATAGTAAACGATGAAGTCCCGTACGGAATTATACATATCCATCAGTGACCGGGACAGCATTTCCCCTTTTGCCGCAGACTGGTTGATCATGCGGTGAATGGTTTTGACGTCACTGATGCGCGCTTTTCTCAGCATGTCTTCTCCTCCCTCTGCCGGGCGAAACACGCTCTGCTTTCGCGGCGGCAAGCATTTCGCGAGCGTGGTCTTTCGCGGTTTCGGTCACATCCACGCCTGCCAGCATCCGGCCAATCTCTTCTATTTTCTGCTTTTCGTCAATCTCTTCCACCATCGCGGATGTCCGGCCTCCCGACACCTGTTTGGTGACCCGCAGATGACGGCCCCCGAAACTGGCAATCTGCGGCAGATGGGTAATGCAAATCACCTGATGATGGGCGGACAGATCCTGTAATTTCCGGCCTACAATTTCCGCCGTGGCACCGCCGATGCCGCTGTCCACTTCATCAAACACGACCGTGGCAACCGATCCGGTCTGCGACAAAACGTTTTTCAGGGCCAGCACGATGCGGGACAGTTCACCGCCGGAAGCAATTCTGTTCAAGGCTTTCGGTTCTTCCCCTGTATTTGCCGTCAGATAAAATTCTATTACATCGCCGCCTTTCGGACCATACGAAATTTCTTCCTCCGTGCAGCAACGCAAAAACTGAACAAAGAATCCGGCATGAGGCATATTCAAATCATGAATTTCGGCGTCAACCGCTTCTTTTAATCGCGTCGCCGCCTGTGTTCTGAATTGCGAGAGCTCCAAGGCTTTTTGACGCAAATCACGGACTGCCGCATCTTTTTCCTGCCGCAATCTCAGAAGTTCTTCCTCCACGCCGGAAACCTGCGGCAACTCTTCTTCCATTTCCCGCTTTCGGGCCAGCAGGGATTCCAGCGTCCCGCCGTGCTTTCGTTTCAGCCGGTTGATCGCGTCCAGACGTTCATCAATCGCCGCAAGCCGTTCGGCATCAAAAATCAGTTTCCCTCGATAATCACGCAATACCAATGCCGCTTCCTGCAGAGTTACATAACTGTTTTCCATGTCGGGAAGGGACAGTTTTAAGTTTGGATCAATCTTTTGAATGTCATCAATCCGGGTGAGCACTTCTTTGAGCTGAGTGTTAATGCAGCCGCTTTCCTCATAAAGCAGGGTGTATGCCCGGTCGGACCAGTCCGCAAGCTTCTGGATATTTGACAGCACTTTTTTTTCTTCAGCCAGCGCCGTATCTTCACCTGCACACGGATCGAGGTTTTTGATTTCCGCAAGTTGAAACTCGATCAGATCGGTTCTTTCCTGCCGATGACGGCGCGCCTCTTCCAGCTTTTCGATCCGGCTACAGATCTGCTGATGCCGTAAATAGATGTCTTCATAAGCCCTGCGCTCACCGAGGCAGCCCCCGAATTCATCCAGGATATCAATGTGATTTTCCGCACATAAAATCACCTGATGTTCATGCTGCCCGCAGATGTTAATCAAAGATTCGCTGATCCGGCCCAGATTGGCCAGTGTGGCCATCTGTCCGTTGATTTGCACCCTGTTTTTGCCGTTGCGCGAAATCACGCGACGGATCACAAGTTCTGCACCCGCCGAAAATCCCATCGCAGTCAGCTTTTCCTGAAGCGGTTTATTATTTTGGATGTTAAAGAGAGCTTCCACCGTAGCGGTATCCATCTTCGTCCGAATCATTTCCGCTGTTGCCCGGTCTCCTAAAAGAAGGCTGACGGCTCCGATGAGAATGGATTTGCCAGCTCCGGTTTCACCCGATATGATGTTCAGACCATCCGCGAATGAAACATGAAGCTCATCAATGATGGCAAAGTTGGTAATGCTCAGATCATGAAGCATTTTTTCTTTTCCCGGTACCTGTTGGTAAACTGCCCCAGCCCAGTTTGGATCGTAAGATCTCCCCGTAACCCCGGTGTGGTGAAAGAACCAGTCTTGTATAATATTTTGATTTTCGTATCGTCATAACATCGCCGGAGTTGATCCGGTAAGATTCCTGGCCGTCCAGCGTCACGGTTGCACCGCTTTCTTTTGACCACAAAGTAATCTGCAAAGTGGATGTTTCAGAAATAATAACAGGGCGGTTGGTCAGGGTGTGGGGACAAATCGGATTGATAATGATCAAATCTTTCCCCGGAAACACAATCGGTCCGCCCGCCGAAAGGGAGTAGGCCGTGGACCCCGTGGGAGTGGAAACAATGAGTCCGTCAGATTTGTAGGTGGTCAGGTACCGGTCATTGATCATGGTCTCCAGCTCCACAATGCGGGACAGGTTACCGCGGTTGATCACCACGTCATTTAACACAACGCCCGAACCAACGACACTTTTCCCCCGGCGGATCCTAACATCGAGCATCATTCTTTTTTCCGTCAGATAATCGCCTTTTAAAATGAGCTCCAGCGCCGCATTTGTTTCGTTCAAATTGACTTCCGTGAGATACCCAAAAGTTCCCATGTTGATGCCGACGATCGGTACGGAATGCTCCGCGATATATCGGGCTGTGCGCAGCATGGTGCCGTCGCCTCCCAGAACGGCAATCAAATTCGCCCGGGCGGCCAGGTCCTGGAGTTTGAATCCCCCTGTACCGCCAATAGCAACTGCAAGGTTCGCCTCCAGGAAAACTTTAATTCCCCTGCTTTCCAGCCATTTTTTCAGGGAACCGGCAAATTGAGCGATATTTTCCTTTTCAATGTTGGCAACGATGCCGACTTTTTTAATTTTCATCCTGAAAAACTCCTAAAAAGACGTGGTTTCGTAACATAAAAAGAAGATGCTGTCTATGGATAATTTTTTCAAACATGAATGTAACCTCTTTGATTTATAAAGATATTCTTAGAACATAAATCCTTGACAGAGAAGCGCCCGATGCGATACGGTGCGCGCCTGTGAGGTGAAGAAAATGGGGTTAATCAAGGGCAATTTCTCTTTTATGCAGTTCTCCGTGGAAGGACAGCTGCCGCAGGCTTTCAATGCTTTTGTCAGCAACCGGATCAAGGGCAACTCTTATCGGGAAGCACGCAATGCCACGGAAGAAAAAAGGATGGGCTGGGTTTCACTGACGGACATTCTCGACGCTGACTTTGAAGGAGCCAACTACGCGCTGGGCGACTATCTGATCTTTTCTCTCAGAATTGACCGCAAGCAGATTTCTCCGAAACTGATGAAGGTTCGCCTCATGGAAGAGCAGAGAAAATTTCTGGCCGAGCACGAACAAACCCGAATCGGCAAAGCCATGAATGAAGGCATCAAAGACCGGGTCAGGCTGGAGCTCATGTCCAAAAGCGATCCTGTCCCTTCTTTCTATGATGTTTTATGGGCGGTGGGACAGAACAAATTATATTTTTCATCGCTGTCAGACAAAGTCGCTGATGATTTTGTGGAGTTGTTTAAAAAAACCTTTTCTCTGAATCTTGTAAGAATCCTGCCGCAGCAGCATCCGGCAATCCTTAAAATTAAAACGCAGGACAATGCTGACGGAGCTGATATTTCATCGATCGGCCGTGAATTTCTCACCTGGCTATGGTTTAAATCCGAAGAAAGAAGCGGCCACATCGCCCTGTCAAAGAATGAAGAAGTGGAACTGCATTTGCTCAAACGAATCGTTCTGGAGGCGGGTGAAGGAGAATACGCACAGGGTGTTGTCTGCTCGGGTCTGCATGCCGAACTTATTGAAGGCAAGGAAGCCATCCGTCAGGGTAAAAAAGTGAAAGAAGCCTGTATGAGGCTTCTCTGCGATCAGAATGAATGGGAGTTTCATTTTAAAGCAGATACCTTTTATTTCCAATCCATGAAAATGCCGGTTAAAGACTGGACCGAATCCCCGGAGGACCCATCAGCAGCCCTGCTGGAGCGTATTTATCTGATTGAAAATGCGGTTAAAACCATGGATAAGATTTATGAATCGTTTCTGTCCGTTCGGTTTTCCGCGAAATGGACAGAAAACGAAAAAGCGAAACTGAACCAATGGTTAAAAAAGACAAAC